>ENA-UOJA01002219-UOJA01002219.1-human-gut-metagenome-genome-assembly--contig:-C19-NODE-2219-length-13920-cov-8.783051_pt1 | contig 13920 bp, 11 predicted proteins | sample MGYA00242337_ERZ723884 | MGnify/ENA metagenome assembly ERZ723884
ACAAATAATATTCTGAAAATGAAAGTAAATGCCAATATAAACAATGTATTTGCTGGAATGATTGACGACTTGCCGAAATCGAGCAATCAGTTGGTAGAAATAAGCGGCAAAACGTATCTTGCTACTACACAAAATGGGAGAATAGTAAATTACGAGAATTTTTATAAACTAATATATAATTATATTTTGGAATATATTCCGCAAAACAAAGAAGGTATTTTGATAAATGTTATAAAAAGAATGCCTCAGACAATAAAGAATCTGAGACGGATAGAGGCTAATAATGAAATATTGAGATTTCAGAAGGAGATATTAACGAAATATTTTTATGAATCAGGTAATAAGTATAATGTTAAAGAAAAGATACAGGAATTAAGAGATAACATAAATGAATTGATTGAAAGTGATGGATGGGAGTACATAGGGGGAATATTATCGAATTTTGAACAGAGAATGAGAAACGAAGATCCGGAAAATGAGGGTATTATCAGTGCCTTAAATCGGCTGTCAAAAATGCTGGAGGAGAGAGGAAAATAGTATGGAAAAAAAGGATATAATGCTAGAACATATTAAAAAAAACGTAGGATGGTTTATGACAACAACTGCGGCGGTAGAGGTAATTCCTTATGATGAGTTATCGAAAGAAGTATTTTGTCGGGCGCAACAATATTTTGCAAAGAGTGCAGAATATGAAGATGTAGTATGTTTGATATCAACGTCAATAATGCAGCTAGGAAAGTCGGGAATTCTATTTACGACGGATTATGTGTATAGCAAGGCATGGGGAGGCATATTTACAGGATGGTACAAAAACTGTATTCATAATCCAAATGAAGCAGAGTTTGATGTCGTTAATGAGTTTGATCCAGAAAGGATGAAAGTGTTGATGGCTGATTTGTCAAAGATGGCAAATCAGTATGATGAGGAAAAGAAGAGAAAAGAGCAGAAACAAAAAATTGAAAAAACGATAGGAGGCATTTTTGCTGGGGCTCAATTTTTAGCAGATTTTTATGCTAATGTTATACAAGAGAGTGGTATAGATGAAAACAATAGGAAAATAACAGGAGAGGCAGAAGAACTAATACATAATGAGGAAACAGAGACATCAATAGCAGTGCAGGTGTTTGAAGAATTTAAAGTACCAATACAGAGCCTTATAAAAGAGTATAAAGGAGATGTGGACAGAAAGTATGTGAAAGCGTTAAGAGATATTTGGTATTTGTTACAATGCCAGGCAGAGAAAAACATGAGTATTTCTGAGGATGACGACTTCAAAGAAAATACTGAGTGGCAGAAATTTTGGGCATTGTCATTTGTAGATGAAGAGGAATTCGAGAAAGAGTACGGGGAAACAGAACTTGAGGGTGTGCCTCAACAGATGGAGATTGTGATGCAGATAACAGAACGGTTTCTAGACGAAGAGACAACAGCTCCGATTTACGAATTTGCCAATCATATATTGGATAATTTGGAAGAGATGGGGAATTTGATGAATGATGGAGAATACGACGAAGAATTTACGGAGGCATATAAAGAGCTGTTACAGGAAAATATCGGGGAAGTTGAAAAACTTTATAATTCCTTAAAGGGAATAGTAGAAGATCTGGATGATTTGGACGAGTTAATGGCTATATGGTAAATAGGAAAATACCGAAAATGCCCTCAAAGAATATAGTCCAACCCTTACCATGGCAAAAAAATAATTGTCCATTTTGTAATGAAAAATTAGGGGCATTTGCGTTGCTTCAATTAAAGATTAAAAAGGTATGCAGATGTCCAAAGTGCCATAGAAAAATAAATGAGAAATTTATAATCTATTAGTGGGCGATGGAGAAAACAGTATGAAACTTAGTCGAAAAAAGCGCAGACAGTTGAAACAGCAGTTGAACTCTGGTAAGGAATTGTATACAAGTGAAAAACCAAAACAGAAAAAGAAACGAAAAGAACACATATGTTTTCATTATACGCCGCCGGTTTATGGCGGCAGAAAGGACATTTCGGTTTTATTAATAGGAACTATAATTGCGCGTCCATTACTGCCTACTATAGAGGCAAAACCAGCAAAATCCTGTGTTGAGCAGGATTCAAATGGAAATTACGTCTGCAAGGTATGTGGAACAAAATTTTCAAAAGAGCAGATGCAAAAAATAGAAAAAGTGGTGGAACTTTTAAACGAGGGAAAACCAGATGAAAAAACACTTGCTGCGCAATACGAAGGAATATTTCCTGTTAAGTTTTATCGAACGACACAGGGGGTACTTAAGACAGAAGAGATGACAGAGCAGGAATTGCCGCAGAAATAAGGCTATAAAACCCAAAAGGAACACCCCAATCCCGGGGTGTTCCTTTTCTTTCCCAACCTTCTAACGGAGTCGAAGGGATTCGAACCCTCGTGCCGCACATTCGCACGACAAACTGATTTCGAGTCAGCCTCGTTACAACCACTTCGATACGACTCCAAAGATGCGCAATGGCACATCCCTGTTAGTATAGCATAAATATTTCTATTTTAAAAGTCCAAAATTTACGGTAGATTCCACCCATTTAAAATGCTATGATACTGGCAGAACAAAACACAATATCTTTGGGGGGCAGTTAGATGGAGAAAAGAATTGAGTTAGCAGGAGAATGGAGATTTTCCTTTGAGAAGCCGGATTATAACGACACTATCATGCTGCCGGGCACGACAGCGATGGCAAAAAAAGGAAAGCCAAACGACAAGGAGGAGGCAGGGTATCTTACGGAGCGTTATCCATATGAGGGGACAGCGTGGTTTGCAAGAAAAATAACACTTCCGGAGGACAGCGTGTTACCTTCCGGGAAAGCGGCGAAACGAATCGTACTGTTTTTGGAGCGAACCCGCATGACGAAAATCCGGGTGAACGGAGCAGCGGCAGGAGAGGGAAACAGCCTTACGACACCGCATCGGTTTGACATCACGAAATACATAAACGGCAGGGAAGTAAAAATTGAAATCGCCGTGTCAAATACCGGATATCCGACAATCGGCGGACATATGACATCGCCGGACACTCAGACAAACTGGCTTGGAATTATGGGACGCATGGAGTTACAGATTTCCGGGGAAGTGTCCGTGCAGGACGTACATACGACCTGTGATATAGCGGAAAAAACAATGACATTTGACTATACAGTGTTAAATACTACAGATGACGCAATAAGCTGCAAATTGAGCGTGCAGCCGGAGACAATACATCTGTCGGGACTGATTGAGCCGGAAGGGAAAAATTATGAAGCGGACCCGGCAAAACTTAGGGTAAGCAGAACAAAACTTCTGGTTTACAGTGAAAATATTACAGTGCAGCCGGGAACACAGACACTTCACGTAACCTATGAGTTTGACAAGGGTATGGTGCTGTGGAGCGAGCATACACCGGTGGTCTGTGACGTGCAGCTCACCTTGTCGGCAGATGGAATGACAGATGACCATTATCACACCTATGCGGCACTTCGGGCATTTACAGCGGATGAACATGATTTTTACATCAACGGCGTGCGCACGAAGCTGCGTGGAAAACATGACGGGCTCTTATTTCCGATGACCGGGGCAGCACCGATGGACTTGGAGAGCTGGCTTATCGTGATGGGACGGGCATGGCAGTATGGAATCAACCATTACCGCTATCATACCTGCTGTCCACCAGAAACGGCATTTCAGGCGGCAGATTTGCTGGGAATTTATATGGAACCGGAGCTTCCGTTCTGGGGCACTATCGCAGCACCGGGCGAGGAGGGTTATAAGGAAGAGGAGCAGGAGTACCTGATAGAAGAGGGTATCCGTATGCTCCGGGAGTATGGCAATCATCCGTCGTACTGCATGATGTCGCTTGGAAACGAACTCTGGGGAAGTAAACAGCGCGTCAACGAAATCATCGGCCTACTGAAAAAAGAGGATGACAGACCGCTTTATACACAGGGTTCCAACAACTTCCAGTTCATTCCGGAAATTCTTTCCAACGAAGATTTTCTGGTTGCAGCGAGGCTTGCACCGCCTGTGAATGGAGAAAATAAGCGTTTGGTTCGCGGTTCTTTTGCAATGTGTGATGCGCCGCTCGGTGCAGTACAGACCATGGCACCGGGAACATCGTTTGACTTTGATGCGGCGGTACTTCCGGAACTTGCGCAGGAAGGCAGTGCGGACACAGACAAAAATACAACTGTAGGTGAAAGAGAAATCGCTATCCAGTATGGAACCGGCGTTAAGATGGTAAAAGCAGCGGAGCAGGACAACGGTGTGACGGCAACCGTGCCGATTGTAGGGCATGAAATCGGTCAGTATTCGATGTTTCCGGATTTTGATGAGATTGAGAAATATACCGGAGTGCTTGATGCCAGAAATATGAAAGTCTTTAAGCGGCGGTTAGAGGAAGCCGGTATGGCAGACCGTGGAAAAGAATTTTTTGAATGTGCCGGAAAATTTGCGGTGGAATGTTACAGAGAGGAACTTGAAATGATGCACCGCTCCCGTTATATGGCAGGTTATCAGATTCTTGACATTCAGGATTATACGGGACAGGGAACATCGCTTGTGGGAATCCTTGACTCCTTTATGGATTCCAAGGGGCTTGTGAAGCCGGAGACCTGGCGGGGTTACTGCTCAGACGAAGTGCTGCTCGGCTGTTTTGACCGATACGTATATGAAGAAAAAGAAACGTTTTCTGCCAAAGTGCGATTAAGCTATTTTAACCCGATGCAGCCACTTAAGGGAAAAAAAGTAGAGTGGCAGCTTGCGGTTGCCGAGAATTCCCATGTAGGAAAAGTGCTCGCATCCGGAAGCCTTCCGATAGAAAGAGAAGAGACCGGAACCTGGACGGTCGGAGAACTACAGGTGACGCTTCCATCCAGCCATGAAATTCACGGTGAACAGCGCCTGATGTTTACACTGGAAATTCCGGACACCAGAATGCACAGGGAATATCTGCTCTGGGTGTATGCTGCCAAACCAAAGGAGACGGAGGAAAAAGAGCTTTGCATAACGACTGTGGCAAAAGAGGCATGGACGGCGCTTGAAGCGGGGAAACGGGTTCTTTATTTTCCATCAGAAGTCCAAGAAAATATTCCGGGCTTTTACTGTACGGACTTTTGGAACTACACGATGTTCCGCCAAATTTCAGAGAGCATGGGCAGAGAGGTCGCAGTCGGAACACTCGGACTCTGCATCCAGAAAGACCATCCGGCATTAGCCGGTTTTGCCTGCGAGACTTATTCGACTCCGCAGTGGTATTCCGTGGTATCGGAGAGTAAATGTGCGGTGCTCGATGACCATATGCCGGCAGCATATAAGCCAATCGTGCAGATGATTGACAATGTGGAGCGCAACCATAAGCTTGGAATCCTTTTTGAGGTGGCAGCAGGAAACGACGGAAAACTTTTAATCTGTACGGCAGATTATGACGGATTACAGAAGGCACCGGAGGGCAGACAGTTGATTGCAAGCATCAAATCTTATGCCGCTTCCGAGGAGTTTGCGCCGGAAATGACGATGGAGCAGGCGGATTTTGAAGCATTATTTGCATAGGAATATATTGTAGTCCAGAGGAAAAAATATTATAATTATGAAAGATAAATAGTTTCACGGCAAGAACGATGAGGAGGAAACAGATATGATGAAAATTGGACTGTTGACCAGTGGTGGAGATTGTCAGGCTTTGAATGCAGCGATGCGCGGCGTAGTCAAGGGACTCAGCGAGAACGTGAAAGACCTCGAAGTATATGGATTCCTGAACGGATACAAGGGATTAATCTACGGAGATTACCGTCTGTTGACTGCCAAGGACTTTTCCGGAATTCTCACAAAGGGAGGTACGATTTTAGGCTCCTCAAGACAGCCGTTTAAACAGATGCGCGTGCCGGATGAAAACGGACTCGACAAGGTCGAGGCGATGAAAAAGACCTACCGGAAGCTTGAACTGGAATGTCTGGTGATACTCGGTGGAAATGGAACCGAGAAGACCGCCAATCTGCTGCGTGAAGAGGGATTAAATGTCATTCATCTGCCAAAGACCATCGACAACGATATTTATGGTACGGACGTGACTTTTGGATTCCAGAGTGCGATTAACATTGCAACGGAAGCAATCGACTGCATCCATACGACAGCGGCATCGCATAACCGTGTATTTATCGTGGAAGTCATGGGACATAAAGTTGGCTGGCTGACCTTATATGCAGGAATTGCAGGCGGAGCCGACATCATTTTACTGCCGGAGATTCCTTACGATATCGAGAAAGTCATTGCGGCAATCAATAAGCGGACGGCAGCAGGAAAGGGATTTACCATTCTTGCGGTAGCCGAGGGCGCAATCTCGAAGGAGGATGCGGCATTATCCAAGAAAGAATACAAAGAGAAGGTTGCAAAGCACAAATATCCTTCCGTTTCCTATGAAATCGCAGACAAGATTTTCAAGGAAACTGGCATAGAAGTTCGTGTAACGGTTCCGGGACATACACAGCGTGGCGGAAGTCCGTGCCCGTATGACCGCGTGCTCTGCACCAGATTGGGTTCCGCAGCAGCAAAAGCGATTATGGATGGCGATTACGGCAACATGATTGCGATGATAAATGGAAAGACAAAGCGCGTGCCGCTTGCAGAGGTGGCAGGCAAATTAAAGACCGTTGACCCGGAAGGTCAGATGATTAAAGAGGCAAAACGGATTGGAATTAGTTTTGGAGATTAAACAGAATGTCATATACAGCATTATACCGGAAATTCCGGCCGCAGGAATTTGAGGACGTTAAGGGACAGGACCACATTGTCACCACATTAAAAAACCAGATTAAGGCAGATAGAATCGGACATGCCTATCTGTTCTGCGGAACGAGAGGAACAGGTAAAACTACAATTGCCAAAATTTTTGCAAAGGCAGTCAACTGTGAGCATCCGGTAGACGGAAGTCCTTGTGGCGAATGTCCTTCCTGTAAGGCAATCGCCGCAGGCAATTCTATGAATGTAATTGAAATTGATGCGGCTTCCAACAACGGCGTGGACAATATCCGCCAGATTAGAGAAGAGGTAGAGTATCGTCCGACAGAGGGAAAATATAAGGTTTACATTATCGATGAGGTTCATATGCTTTCCATAGGAGCGTTTAATGCACTCTTAAAAACGCTTGAGGAGCCGCCATCATATGTTATTTTTATTTTGGCGACAACGGAAGCGCACAAGATTCCGATTACGATACTTTCCCGCTGTCAGAGATACGATTTCCGCAGAATCTCTATCGACACGATTGCCGGACGGTTAAACGACCTGATGGAGCAGGAAAAAGTTGTGGTAGAAGAGAGGGCCATCCGTTACATTGCAAAAGCAGCGGACGGCTCTATGCGTGATGCGTTAAGCCTATTAGACCAGTGCATTGCCTTTTACTTAGGGCAGGAGCTGACCTATGATAAGGTGCTAGAGACGCTTGGCGCCGTGGATACCGAGGTATTCAGCCGTCTGCTCAGACAAATCCTCGACAAGGATGTAAAAGGTGCGATTGTGACGGTTGAGGAGCTTGTGACGGAAGGCAGGGAGTTAGGGCAGTTTGTAACCGACTTTACCTGGTATCTGCGCAACCTGATGCTGGTACAAAGCTCAGATAATATGGAAGATGTGCTTGACATTTCAACGGAGAATCTGGCCCTGCTCAAAGAAGAGGCACAGATGGTGGATGCAGATGTTTTGATTCGCTATATCCGCATCTTTTCGGAGCTTGGAAACCAGATAAAATACGCAGTGCAGAAGCGAATCCTCATCGAAATTGCAGTAATTAAATTATGTAAACCAGAAATGGAGAAAGATTATACGTCCCTGGTCGACCGCATAGACAGCCTTGAGAAAAAAATAGAAAAAGGCGTTGCGATTGCACCGGGGGGAGCCAGGCAGAGCATAACACAGGCGGCAGCAGCACCGGCGCCAAAAGCAGAACTGCCAAAGGCAATCCCGGAGGATATCAAACAGGTTATGGCAAACTGGGGTGGAATCCTTTCACAGCTTACCGGTCTTACAAAAAATTATCTCAAGCTGGCAACCAGGTCGCTTGGACCGGGGGATACGCTGTTACTGGTGTTTGAAGATCAAAATGCGTATGCGTATGTGGAAGAAAACCGTTCCGGCTGTCAGGATGCGCTAAAAGAAGCAGTTGCGGAGCGCATTGGGAAGGAAATTGACATTCAGGTGAAACTCAATGACACCGGGCATCCGAGCGAAGATATTTATCCGGATTTAGGACAGTTAATCCAGATGGACATCGAGGAAGAAGACTTCTGAGATAAGAATAGGAAAGAAACTGGACGAATCGGCAAATTTATATTATGATAGAGTGCACAGATTAAAAAGGAAAAACAGGAGGGAAAACCATGGCTAAAAGAGGTGGATTCCAGGGCGGTATGCCGGGAAATATGAATAATCTGATGAAACAGGCACAGAAGATGCAGCGTCAGATGGAAGATGCACAGAAAGAGCTTGAAGAAAAAGAAGTAACTGCAACAGCCGGCGGCGGAGCAGTGGAAGTAACCGTTTCCGGTAAGAAAGAAGTGACAAAGGTAAAACTTTCTCCGGAAGTAGTAGACCCGGATGACATCGAGATGTTAGAGGATCTCATCATGGCTGCAACCAACGAAGCATTCCGCCAGTTAGATGAGTTTTCACAGGAATCTATGGCAAAAATCACAGGCGGAATGGGTGGTTTAGGCGGACTTCCGTTCTAAGGAAGCCTGTTACAGCTTCGCTTTAAAAATAGGATCTGCGGGATAACCGCTGGCACATTTCTGCATTGCACGCTGAATACTGTCGGCGGAGTTGCCCCAGTCCTTATCTTTGTTCCGGTAATCATTTTTTTCTACAAACCAGGACACTTCTTTTTGAACACGGTCGAGATTTTCCTGCATCAGGGCGAAAGCCGCAGGGTAAAAATCTTTCTTTTCGGCATCGCTTAATCTGGCTTCTGCCGTTTCCATCAGGTCGCCGAAGTGCGGGAGACAAAATCCCTTGCTTTCATGAAACATTTTCCGAAATTCATCGTTATTTTTGTATAAGTCAAAAAAAGTATCCAGATAGCGTCCGTAAATCTGGTTAAAATGGTCGCAGACATAGCAGGAGGCTTCCTTCTGGCGTACCCATGCACCGATGGATGTGGAAGCAGAGCGCTCTCCGGTTGCATCCGTGCGCTTCATGCGGGAAAAAAGACTCGACTTGGAAGGTGTAAAATCCTTGATTTCCTTTGTCAGTTCCTGGTTTAATTTCTTAAGGTGAGTGCTTAAAATCAGAGCATTTCCAAGACGGTTGCCGTAATCGTACATCATTTTGAAGTGATGACGGCAGAAGCCGGTAGCATCGGTTTTCTCACGGATATCATCTTCCATATAAGCGGAGCCAAGAATAAAGGAAATGGCATGCTGTTCCGCTTCACGCTCTAAATAGCAGAACGGACACTCGTCATTTGCCTGCATGGCATCCATTAAAGGGATGGTTGCGATATTTTCTTTCATGATAATTCCTCTCTTTCCTTTTTATCTTACTTGTAAAAAATACTTTTTTCAAGTAAGATAAGAGGGAAAATTAAGAACGGATTGAGGTTTTATATGGATTATTACAGTGCACAAATCAGCAGATTAATACAGGAGCTGTCCGGGCTGCCGGGAATCGGCGCAAAGACCGCACAGCGGCTGGCATTTCATATTTTAAATATGCCGATGGAACAGGTGGAAGCCCTCTCGGCGGCAATCGTGGACGCCAAGCACAATGTCCGCTATTGCAAGGAATGTTTTACCCTTACGGACAGCGACTTATGCCCGATATGCAGTGATGCGTCCAGAAATCATAAAACGATAATGGTAGTCGAAAATACCAGGGACTTAGCGGCATATGAGAAAACGGGAAAATACGACGGTGTTTATCATGTTCTGCACGGGGCGATTTCCCCGATGCTTGGAATAGGACCGGGCGACATCAAGTTAAAAGAACTGATGCAGCGGCTCCAACAGGATGTGGACGAGGTTATCATTGCCACCAATTCCAGCCTCGAGGGAGAGACGACCGCCATGTATATCAGCAAACTGATTAAACCTACCGGAATCAAGGTGACGCGGATTGCCAGCGGTGTTCCGGTCGGCGGGGACTTGGAATATATTGACGAGGTGACGCTGCTTCGTGCGTTAGAGGGCAGAACGGAACTGTAGTTTAAGAAAGAATAAAGCCACAGGTGGAGCATAAAATGCCCTGCCTGTGGCTTTCTTTATGCCGGACAGAAAGATTCTGTCGAAAAATTTTTGAAAAAGTGTCCACAATCCACCAAAATATGCAGAAGAGCTGTGATAGGATTTTCCCTGAAAAAATCGTTTTGGACGGAAAGGGGCAATACATAGCATGATTGAAATTATTCGGGAAGAAGAATGGGACAGGTCAAAAGAGCAGAATGATGGAAACGAAAGAGTACTGCCAAAGGACATCAGACAGATGGGCAAACCGGACATTGGAGACCGTATCTACGTGGAGGACCGGGTATACCAGAAATTGCATGACTATGAGGAGCCGGTCGAAAAAGCGGTTTATGTGCTGTTGGGAAAATTTGAAAACTACTTTGGAAAACAATGTGTGTTTATAGAGACACTAATTCCATTGAAAGAAATTACGTTTGAAGGCGGACTGCCGGTGTGGAATGACAAGACCTGGGCATATCTTTATAAGAAATTGTGTCAGGCATACGACAACATGGTAATTGTGGGCTGGGCAATGGACATCCGTGGACAACTGCCGAACATGACAGTGCGGATAGAAAACCTTCATAATGCAAATTTTGGCGGCATCCATCAGGTGCTCTTTCTGATGGACGGGCTTGAGCGGGAGGAGGCATTTTATTGCAGTGAAAAAGGGCATCTTCGCCGCAGAGAAGGTTATTATATCTATTATGACAGAAAAACACCGTTTGTGCAGGAAGTGGTAACGGAAGAGAAGAAGCCGGAGCCGGAACCGCAACCGGTGTTACAGATGGAAACTGACAGCCATGTGAACTACCGGCAGGGAACTTATCGCAGACAGGTAATGGAGAAGGAGGAACGCAAATCTTTTTTTCCGGCACATTCTGCATCGGTGGTGTTAGCGCTCATTGCCTGCGTACTCGGCTACAATGCCTACCGCAATTATGAAAAAATGAATGCGATGGAGGAAACATTGGCACGAATGAACAATACGGTTCAGCTGGTGGCTGCCACGGAAGAAACAGAAGAAATAGAACAAACATCTGCGCCAGTCGTCCGGGTGGAGGATGCTGCCGGAACAATAGAAAAGCAGCAGGAGACAGAAAGCACGACAGAGACGGTTGTTTCAGAGGAGAATGGACAATCGCAGGAAGGTGCGACAACAGAGAGTGAAGAAGCAGAAGAGAACAAGACGCAGGAAGAACAGACGGAAGAGACAGAAAAGGCGGGAGACAGCGAGCAAAAGGTGGCAGAGGAGACAGCGGAAGAGGAGACAGAAAATACGACAGAGACAATGACAGAATCAGAGAAATATCTTGCGCAGGGGTATTACATTGTGCAAAAAGGAGAAAATCTGGCGTCAATCTGCAAAAAGGTTTATCAGTCAACAGCAATGATGGACAAACTCTGCGAGGCAAATGGAATTGACGACCCGGATGCCATCTATGCAGGACAATGTCTGACACTTCCGAACTAATGGCGTAGAACAAAAAAAGGGTGAAAGGTGACTGCGGGTGTGTTACAATAGAGCAAACTGCAAGAAGAAACAGAAATGAGGAAACTATGGCAGAATCAGGCAAAAAAGGTTTTCGTACGGTAACGGAAACTGATGAGGAAGATTTTGAACAGAAATTGCGGAAGCACCGCAAGAAAATAGTAGGAAGAACCATTTTTATCATTCTGGTTCTGGGGGTGACGGTGACGGGGAGCTGGCTTTATCTGTCACTCAGGCACTATACTGAATACGACATTATCTCGACGGTGGAGCGTGAGGATTCTGCGGCGACAAAATATGCAGAATTTCAGGGAAACCTTTTAAAGTATAGCAATGACGGGGCGACATATGCGGACCTCTCGAATGAAAGAATCTGGACGCAGGCATTTGAACTTTCAAATCCACAGATTGATATTTGTGGCGAATATCTCACGATTTACGACAAGGGCGGCACGATGATATACATCCTGTCGCCTGCCGGACTGCTTGGAAGTGTGGAGACGACCATGCCGGTTGCGCAGGTAAGCATTGCGTCACAGGGAACAATCGGTGTTTTGATGCAAAAAGACGAGGCGGGATATCTTGCCGTCTATGACCACACAGGAGAGGCATTGGCACAGGGCGCAATTCACGGAGAAAAAGGCGGCTATCCGGTGGCGATAGCACTTTCTAGGGATGGGATTAAACTTGCGGTTTCGATGCTTGACATCAACGATGGAACGTTAAAGAGTACGGTTGCCTTTTACAATTTCGGCTCTGTCGGGCAGAATGTGACGGATCACTGCGTTGGAATTACAACATTCCCGGACATGGTGATTCCTGAAATGGAATTTGTGGCAGATGACCGCATGGTTGCGTTTTCCGATACGGAAATATTGATATTTGAAGGGATGCAGAAACCGCAGCTTACCTTAGAGCTTCCGTTTGAACAGGAAATCAAAAGCATTTTTTATAATGAAGGATATGTCGGAATTGTATACAGCAACCAGGACGAAGCGGTGACGCATCATATGCAGGTTTATGATACAAAAGGAAAACTCAGAATGGAAACCGATTTTTCTCTTGAGTATGACAATGTATCGTTTCTTTCCAATGGAGAAATCTGTGTACAAAATGAAACCGCCTGTGATTTGTATACGGTGGGAGGTGTCTATCGGTTCCATTATGAATTTGAAAACATTCTGTACTGTGTAATACCGGGTAAAATGGGACTGAACTATTCCTTTGTCACGGATAATGAGACGCAGAAAGTACGATTAAAGTAAGGGGATAAATATGAACTGGTTATTGGTGGTTGTGCTGGCAGTGCTTGCACTTTGCATTATGAATGGGTATCACAAGGGATTCCTTCGGATGGTGTATTCGTTAGTATCCTGGATTGTTGTACTGGTGTTTGTGACATGGGCGACACCCTATATTAACAGTTATATCAAAGAAAACACCGGAATTTATCAGGAAATCGAGAAAAACTGTGAAGAGAGAATGCGTGAGTCGGCAAAAGGAAAAACGGAAGAACAGATACAGGAAAACGCATCTCTTGCAGACCTTGGACTCAGTCTGCCGGACAGTGTGACAGAAAAAATCTTAAGCGGGACAACACAGGCAGCAGGAGAGCTGATGGAAAGCAGTGGAATATATGAAGCAGTTGCGGGAGGAGTGGCAGACTTTATAGTAGAGGGAATTTCATTTTTTATAGCAATGACTGCAGCATCTGTCCTCATGCATATCATATCGCGGTTACTTGGAACAGTTTCAAGAATTCCGATTCTTCGAGGGGCAAACCGGACGCTTGGGTTATTTGCAGGAGCAATCTACGGATTGGCGCTCGTATGGATAGCGTTTTATATTATTGCATTGTGTGGGACAAGCGAGGCAGGAAAAGACCTCATAGCGCTGATTTATGAAAGCCGCCTGCTTACATATTTATATGAAAACAATGCAGTACTTACGCTGATTATGTATTTCTTGTAAAAAATATGAAAAAAATTGTTGACAGAAGAAAACAATGATGGTAATATGAAAGTCCATTGCGGGAGACAACGTAAGGAAAACAAACTTTAGAAAATAAAATAAAAAAGTTGTTGACAAACGAAATCACCTGTGATAATATAAACAAGCTGTCGCCGAGAACGGCGCTGCGGACAAGCCAAACGGCTTGGAAAAATAAAATAAAAAGTTGTTGACAAACGAGTTCAACTGTGATATAGTAAATAAGCTGTCGCTGA
>ENA-UOJA01002226-UOJA01002226.1-human-gut-metagenome-genome-assembly--contig:-C19-NODE-2226-length-13879-cov-6.587529_pt1 | contig 13879 bp, 5 predicted proteins | sample MGYA00242337_ERZ723884 | MGnify/ENA metagenome assembly ERZ723884
CTCAATGTCGTGCAGAAAGATATTTGCGTATTTCTGCTCCTCTTGCGTTAGGGCATCCGAAACTGCAAGGTACAATAGAAAAACTTTATCCCCCCGTAACGGAAATTTAAATCATTAAAATCAAGCGGCAGGCTCATTTGGTCTGAGCCTGCCGCTTTCTGTTATCCTACACTCTGTTATTTGGCAGAGTGCTTTTGCTTTTTGCTGACAACCGTAGTGCCTATAACAGCTCCGCCGCTGATAAACAGCAATGCGATCCACAAAGCCAGATTACTTGTGTCTCCGGTCTTGGGAGAGTTGACCTCTTCCGCCAGCTTCTGAATCTTTTCAGCCAAAGCATCAACCTTACCCAAAGCGTCCTTGTCGAGCATAGCTTTCTCGTTCTCGGTAAGCCCTTCAAGGAGCTTCTTCACGCGGTCAAGATCGCTCTTGTCGCTGAGTTTTGCGTCGTCTGCCGAGGGGAGCTTGCCGATCTCCTCAGCCGCCTTTTCGGCATTGCCGATAGCCGCAAGCGCCGCCTTCACGGTTTCGAGCCTTGTTTCAAGGTCTTCTTGCTCTTCGTCGGTATAGTTGCCTTCAAAGTCACGCAGAGCACCTTCCAGAGCTTTTTCCGCTGTCTCAAGGGCTTCTTTATCTCCGAGCTTCACATTATCCTTGGTGATGCCGTCGATAACCGTGATTTCGTCAGCCTCGGCAGCGTCTTTGGCCGCCGCAATGCGGTCAAGAAGTGCCCGTGCCGTGCCCTTCAGAGCTTCAAGAGCAGCTCTTTCGGTATCCGTCAGGTTGTCACCGTCAAGCAGGGTGTCAATATCAGCAATCAGCTTCTCAACATCCACCTTGTCGTCGCTCGTCACCTTGTCGATGTCATAGCCGTTCACGGCGTCGGTCAGACGGGTGATCTCGTCCGCAACCTCTGCGATACGCTTATTCAGATCCTTGCACTTTGCAGCCGCCGCGGTCAGCTTGTTCCATTCGTCTTCGGTAGATTCGCCGTCGTCAAACGCCTCGGCGATGTCGAGGATTTGTCTTTCGACAGAGGATATTGTCTCTGCGTCGCTTGACTTGACATTATCTGCCGTGATGGCGGAGATAGCATCGGTGATGGACGAGATCGGCTTCATGTAGACCGTGTATTCGGTCACATTGCCCGCCTTATCCTCTGTGCGGATAACATAGGTAGCATCCTTGTCTCCGACAAGAGTGAATACATCTTCGACGGTCTCACCGTTCAGCGTGACCGATGCAAGGTTTTCGTCGTCGATCGCGATCTTTTTGGTCACATAGTAGGTCTTGTCATTCTCGACACCGACGATCTCGGGTGCAGTGGTATCAAAGGTCGCACCGTCCGAGCCGATGAGGGTGACATTTCCGGCGTTGTCCTCGATGCGGACATAGATAACGAACTTATCCATATCCTTTGCCTCAATGTCAAAGTCGCTGTTATCTGTCCAGTCGGTGATTGCGCGAACCTCTTCATCCGTGAGGATTCTGTCGGATTTGAAGTACATCACGGACTTCACACCGGAGGCTTCGTCCTTCGCCGTCAGCTTGACATTGACATCATCCTTGAAGAACAAGCCGAAGGTAATCGTATTGATAAACTTCTGGAACGCCGTGCGCTCGTTCAGCTTGACCTCACCGGTCGGCGCGGTCTTGTCGATCTTGTAGTTCTCGGTAACTGCCGCCGAAATAACGCCGGTAGCCGTATTCTTTACATAGAAGGTAAGCCTGCCTTTTCCGGTTTCACCCGCGGCAGAAAGCGTATTGCTCCACTCACCGTTTGCCGTGTCGGTCAGGCTGAGCGCATAGCCCGCCTTTGCCGTAATAACAAAGTCTTTATTTATCCAATCATTGGAGTTTACGCTGTATTCATCGCCCGTAGCCACATACTCTACAATATTCGCCGTAATGCCGCTCGGCTGTGTGAGCGTGTAGTTGCCGACAGTCACGCTGTCGCCGGAAAGGGTAAATGCGGTGAAGCTGATGGCGATGTCCTTGCCGATCTTGACGCTGTCAAAGGTCGGAACACCGTTTATGAGCGTCAGCATATCACCGTCGACCACGCCCACAAGAGCAGGCGTGCCGTCGATTGCGGCGGTGTTTTTGCCGTCGTACTGCTTATCCTTGACCTTGAGGTCCGCGATCGTCAGCTCCTTGGCAGAGATACTTGCCGTGGTGTTTGCAGGCTGTGCCGCCAGCACATAGTTTGCCGCATCATCTCCGGAAAGGGCAAAATCGTAGAACGCGACCGTCTTGCCGTTGCCGACATTCTTGTCGTCATAGGCAGCCTTACCGGTGACGATATCAACCTTGTCGCCGTTGATCAGTCCGTCGAATGTGCCCTTTTCCGTAATCTTGGCATCGGGGCTGCCGTCATAGGTCTTATCAGCAACCTTGACATCAGAGATCGTAACCTCTTTCGGCTGAATCTCAAATTCCATTGTCGAGGAAGCTGACTTGAAGGTATCCGTCTCGGCTGTGGTGATACGGATCGTATACTTTCCGACATTCTTCGGTGCTTCGGTCGTATATGCCGTATCTTCCTCATCCGCTCTCTTGTATTCAAATGTCAGAGCTCCGTCGGAATCGGTATTGAGGGTCGGCTTGCCTATCGGCTTTCCGTCATAAATCTTTCCGTCGCTCGGCGTATGGTCGAGCGTCGGAGCCTTCTTTTCGACGGTCAGCTTCATAACAACATCTGCAGGAGCATCATTGCCGGAGTTGTCCGCATAATTTTCACCCATCGGCTTGATTGTCAGGCGGATAGTATATTCGCCTGCTGCCAACGTGCGAAGATAGCTGTTTTTCAGCATAAGCATGCCGTTGGCAAGTAAGGCATAGTCTGAGCCAGCACCGATTTCCTCTGTACCGTTATAAACCTTAGCAACGAAGTTACCGTTCAGATTCAGCTTGTAAACCACATCGGAATCGGTAGTCTTTGTAAAGGTCTGTGCCCCGGTGACCGCCTCGGCATCGGTGTAAACCACCATGCCGTCGGTGTTGACGACGGCAATATTGCCGCTCTGATCCGTCACACGGACATAGACGAACGTCTTTTGGCTCGGCTCAATGCTGAAATATGCCTTAAATGCATCATTGAGATCAAGCTCAGTCCAAGAGCCTGTAATGGCGTCCTTATCGGCAAATGCGGTTTCGGACAGGAGGTATTCAACCTTTTTAATTCCGCTGCCGAAATCGTGAGCCTTCACTTCCACCGTCTGCGTCTGCTTGAAGAACAGACCGAAGGTAATCCTGTTCAGAAATTCTTTGAAGCTGTTGCCGCGAATACTGACCTCCACCTCCGGTGCGGTAATATCCGCCACGCCCTCGACGGTGATGACGAGGTCTTCGCTGACATCGCGGACAACGAAGGAAGCGCTGTCCCTATCAGAGCTCAGTTCGTCGAGTTTATTACCGTTCACGAGCACCTTAAAATCCTCGGTCCTGGAATAGCCATTGTTGAACTCCACAATAAAGTCATAGCTGTCACCGTGTCTGACAGTGGACTCACGCGAATGGATTATATAGCCTACGCCGGTGGGCAGCGTGACATGATAGGTCTTAAAGATCCCGAAGCGGAAGCTGACCGTGTTGCCTGCAATGTCGGTCGCTGTGATCAAATGCGTCTCGTTGTCCGGCTCCATGGTATATTTCCCGTTTACAAGCGTGATCTCCTCATCGTCCATCCACACGGTGAAGTCGTTGGCATCGGTAACGGTGAACTCCAGCGAGCCGTAGTGATTATTCTCCGGATCAATACCGGAAATGACCGGTGCTTCGGTATCGACAGCCTCCACATAACCGCAGCCGCAGAGCTTTTCGTGAGTGGAGGTTTTCCATATGCAGGTATGAGTGTGGTCTACGACCTTAACATCCCCGGCGATGCCCACACGGCCGTCGATGATAAAGCTGTTATTCATATCCTCAAAAGCCTTACCCTCCGCAAGACAGTCGATAAGATGCTGACCGTTAACGGTGATATTGGTAAATTCGCCGCCGCTTAGAGTGAAATCAACATTATTTTCAGCTCCGACCTCGGCATATGAGCCGCCGGAAACGATAAGCTTACTGCCCGACTCTGCCGTGAGCTTTTTGTCAAATGTGCCGCTCACAATTTCAAGCGTTCCGCCCGACTTCACATTGACGGTATTTTTGTAAGTACCGCCTGTCGATTTAAGGCTTCCGCCGTTGTTTACGGTAACCGTTCCTCTGACGGTACACTTTTCCGCCTCGGCGTTGCCGCTGATTGAAAGATTACCCGGTATTTCACAGGAATTAAGCTTTAAGCTGCTTTTACCCGTAACAGCACCGGCGAGCTTGCAGTTTCTGAGATCCCCTTCGCCAACGCAATTGATCGTGCCTGCAAAGTGAGTTCCGAACGCCGTCAGCTTGCCGCCCTTGGCGCAAATGACATTTCCGGTGATCTCGCCGCCGCCGACGGTAAGGTCAGCGCCTTTAGCCACATTCAGCGCACCGTTTATTTTGCGGTCGGTCGCATCCAGCGTGAACTCGCCGGCCTTGACCGCCACCTTTTCGTTTACATCAGCCAGCAGCTTCAGCGTGCAGCCCTTGTTCGCGTCGGTCTGCGCCGCCGCAAGAGCGTCCGCAAAGGTCACATATCCGCTCGTTTTGCCGTCTTTTACAATAGCCGCCGCAAGGTCGCAGTAGCACTGGGAGCACTTGTTATACTCGTCATAGCCCGGGTGCACGCACACTGCCATAGTGATTGTAAAAGTATTTGAATAGAGCACATAGCCGTTGTATTCCAGCTTGATGCGGTATTGCCCGGAGTCCTCCGTAGTGAAATCCCAGAGATTAATGCCATCCTGGAAAATTCTTGTGGGTTTGACCGTGTTTGTATGCACGACCGTTCCGTCTATCCTTTCACCGGTAATGGCGATGTCCCCTTTTGACGGATAACCGCCGCTGTATAAAAACGTAAAAATGGCCCACTTTTCGTAGTTCGGCATAGTGAGATAGTAGATGTCATCACGAGGCTGACCATTGAATTTCAAAGGCGCCGACACCACAGAGACATTTCTGATATAGCACGTGGTCATCGTGCCGACCGTATCACGCACAACATCGCTTTCGTTTGCATACCGGTTGTCTCCGGTTGTCAGTTGATAGGCGCGCTCCTCGGCAAGATAGCTCAGAGGCGAGACCGCCTCGGCGCTCTGCGCACTGCTTACCATTTTGAAGCTGCCGCCCTCAAGCACAAGGCTATCGGCGCCGTAGGCTTCTATTTTGTAGATTTCCGTAAAGTCGCCGCCGGAGACCGTCAGCTTTCCCCTGACCTCGATCGCTTCCGCGCCCGTTTCGCCGACGATTTTGCCGCCTCCGACGGAGTCGGAGATCGTGAGATCACACTCGACACTGACCGTCAGATAGCTGCCCTCCACCGCTCCGACCGTCAGCGTTTTTCCTGCAAGGTCAAGAGTATACGAGCCTTCGGTAAGGGCGAGACGATAGTGTGATACCATGGAACTCGTGCCCGCAACGGTAATATCCTTCAAAAGCTTCACGGTGCTGCCGTCGTTCTGCTCGGCATAGCGGATAGCGCTTTCAAATGTTTCAAACAATTTTGTTGTTCCGTTTGCTTCAACAGAGAGGAAAAACTCCATTCCGCAGTCGGGGCAGATGCCGTCACTACCGATATCTGCATGATCGCAGGCAACGATGGTGGCATCTTTCAGCTCCGTTACCTTTGCCTGCTCAAGAGTCAGACCTTCAAAGCGGTAGCCCCTGGCGAGCAGATCGGCACAGGTAAGTCCTTCGATATCGACGATCTTTACCTCGCCGTAATGTCCACCGCAAAGCGCAGTTTCTCTTGTGTATGACCAATTCACATCAAGTTTGGAAATGATAAGCGATTCAAAGGAACCGGCGTTGACCGTCAGTGTGCCGCGCTTATGCTCCAGCTTTTGGAAGGAGCATTCGCCGTCGATCGTCAGCTGACCTCCGTCCACCATGACATCCGCATTCATAGCACCATTGCCTACGAATGTAATATCGCCCGCGACATAGAATAGGGCAGCCACGGAATCAGGGTCAACACTCGAAGGATTAGAAATTGTGTAGCCGTTCAAATCAAATGTCCATTTTTTGCTCGTACTGCCATACGTCACGGCTCCAGACATTTTTTCAACATTTCCGTAAAGCTTCAGGTAGAATCGGTCGAATTTATTCTCATCCACTTTACGCATTGTCTCATCCAAGCCGTCGCCCGATACAAACTCTTCCTCGTTATTATCATTGCTGCATTTGATCAATACGGCAGCCTGATATCCGCAGTATGCGCATACGCCGGTCTCCTCGTCAAAGGAGTGCTCCTTGTGCACATAGACCTCAACCGTCGAAATATTGCCGGCCTTGTCGTGCACCTCAAATGTGATCCACCGTTCGGTGCGATCGGTATCCGAAGCAGCCACAAGAAAAGGACTGCTCCATATCTTATCCTTTTCTCCGTCTATCGTTCTATATGCTGTGTCAAAATTATCGTCGATAAAATTGATTTGTGTGTCGCCGCAGACTTCCGCCCGCTGACCGTTTGAATATCTTTTACTTTGACCGTCAGCGTCTACTTCGATTACAGTCGGCGTTGTATCTATTACAAAGCCGTCGGTAGAAATATATTCTTCATTTCCTGCAAAATCATTAAGTCTTGCATAAACTACATAACGGCTGTCATCGGAAATGTCAATTTCACCTTTGTATTCCGTAAAGGCTGAGTTCTTAACTGTCTCCAAACTCAGCTCGGTATTGCTGATAAGGTATTCAATCTTTACCGCATGCTTTGTTTCATCATATCCTGCCTGACTGTAGCTGTCGTCACTAGCAGTGATTTCCACCGTAACCTTTTCCTTATAAAACAAACCGAAGGTTATCGCATGGATAAAGCTTTCCCACCATGTGCGCTCTTTAATTTCAATTCTACCTGTAGGCTTATTAGTGTCCTTTGCATAATTGCCGTACTCAGCGTGGCAGACAGAGCAGATCGCCTTTTCAAAGTAGCCCGCCTCACGGTCGTTTATGCCGCTGTCATGCGGGCAGGCATAGCCGCACTCAGCGCACTTGCCGTCAACATAGGAATTATGAGTGTGGGGCTTGATAACGCATTCTTCACCGTACCCAAAGGAGACATACGCGTCTTCTCCCTCTCCGTCAATCTGCCAATACGCTTCGTTTTCAACATCAATATACTTGCCGTCCTTATCAAAAAGCATGCGGCCCTGTGGGAGCCGCTCTTTCAGCCCTGCATAATCAATGGCGGTGATACCTGTACGATCATAGTAAATTCCGTCATGCAGAGTTGCCGATGTGATTTTTACCGAAGGATGCGCTCCCCACACATCAGCCACGCCGAACTGTCCTGTAAAGGTCCCGTTTACCACCGTAAGGCTTCCGCTGAAAATATAAGCCGCACAGGAACGGGCGCCTTTAAATCCGAGACCGGCAATCAACTCCACGCGATCCAGTGTTACCGTTCCACCGTCAATCATCAAAGCGTTGGCACATGTCTGGTTTATATCCGAGCTGTCTTTGCTGAAGGTATTTACCAATTTTCCGTTTCGGATAGTGATATCTGCCGTACCGCTGACGGTAAGCAACTGATTTGTAATTTCACCGCTGACGGTTTTGCTGTTGAGATCAAGGGTAAATTTGCCGGACTGCGCAATGATACCGTCTTCCGCCTTGTCAAGAGTGATATCACAGAGCAGTTTCAGCGTTGAGCCTTCGTTTGAGACTGCCGCAATCCATGCGTCGTCAAAGGCTTCGTAATTTGTTACTGTACCGTCCGCTTTGACAAGGGAGGCAACATAGATCTGCGTGCCGCAGTTTTCACACTTACCCGTAGCACTGTCCACCACGCTGTGGTCACAGTTGAAGCCGCAGGGGCAGGCCGTGCCGCCACCAAAATCGTGGGTATGGGAAACGATCATCATTCCCTCGGTGCTCCGGTTTGTCGAATACACATCGGAAACAAACTCCTGCGGGTCGGAGACGGTCACGGTGTCACTGCTGTTATCATAACTGCACTTTACAAAGGCCGTTCCCTTGGGCAGATAGTCCGCAAGTACCTTGCCCTCCGGCACCTGCAAGCCGCTCAGCAGAACCGCGCCCTCTTTCAGGATAAGGGTGCCGCCGTTCAGTGTAATAGAAGGAGACAAAACGTCCCCTTCAGGTATACCGCCCCTGACACGGACATCTTCCTCTATCGTCACACTGCCGTCGTTTATCTCAATGCCGGTTCGGGCGCTGGAGCTGGACCACCACTGGAAGAGATTTCCGTTTTTCAAGGTAACGGAACCACCATTTACGGTCAGAGGAACAATGCTCCCCCAATCATCAATATAGCCCCTCCATATGTTACCGCCCAGGTCAATTGTGACCGTACCGCCGGTGACGACAACATTTTCATCAATTTTATCATGCGCAAGGGTTACCGTACCGCCGACAGGTGCGGCGGCGTCAATGGCGCTTTGCAGTGATGCATATTTCTTTCCGTCGTATGTTGCCGAATGAACCGCACCGCAGATGCAAATTTCGTCTTCGCCTTTATAGGTATGTGCAATATCGTCTACCGAATATTCGCATTTACATGTTGCCGTGTGGGTCAAGCCGTCGCTGTTGGGGGTATAGGTATACATGTGATATTCTGTACTGTAATCTTTCCCGCAAGCGCAAATCAGGCGGTGTATGTCTGCACGGATGTATTGATATCTTGCCGTTGTATGTGCAACACCGGTTTCTGCTGTACCGCAAAGGTCGCAGGTCCGGTCGTGGGTATCGTTTGTTATGTTTGTGTATGACCATTTATGCTCGGTGCATTTGGTAATGGTTATCGACGTACCGTCGGTATTATCGTAGGCATACGCCGTATTTTGGTCGTCGGTCTTAACACATTTCAAGCCTTTAGCAATGGTAACAGTAACCTTGCCGTAGGGCATAAGTTCAGGGTTTGTACCGATAGGCTGCGCGCCGTTATCCGTTTGTGCGGTGACGGTACCGCCGTAAATATTTACGCTGGCGCTGCCGCCGGCAGTATTATGCATAATACCGATGCCGGGTTGACGAACACCGGCTGTTCCTTTGACAATCAGTGTACCGGTACCGCCGTTTTGCCCGTAAATATTAAGCGTTGCGCCACCCATCAAATACAAGGTTTTTTGCAGGTTGAGTGTTGCTCCTTCACAAAGGATCAGGTTCAAGGTTTTGCCTCCGGCAATACCGATAAGGCCTTCCTTATTGACGGTTCCCTTGACCACGTACCAGCCCGTTAACCCTGCAGATCCATTGGTAGATTCGGTAAGCTCGGTATACTCCGTACAGCTCTGCTCGGTACCGTCCGCCGCGATGTATTTCACGCCGGGTTCCGGTACAACCGAAATCTCACGGTAAAGTGCCGACTCAGAATTTTTTTCATCATCGGCATTCTTTTGGTATACATAGCCCTTTGCAAGCAGATCGTCTACCTTGCCGCCGTCCTCACGCAGAATGCTGGGAATGCTGTAAACCTGAACGAAGTTCCCCTTTTCATCCATCTTAGAGCTTGTAAAGGTGCTGGAAAACCTGCCGCCCGACAGGCTGACATTGCCGTCGAAGCCCTCGGCGATCCACAGAGCATTGCCCTGCTGGGAGATAAACTTGCCGCCGTTAACGGTCAGATTGCCGCTCTTTACATAAAGGGGCACAATGTTGTTTTCCTCTCCGAACTTGCTGCCGTTTATAATAACATCTCCGCCGTCAAGATACACGATACTGCCCGAGATCTTGTCGTAGTTAGATGTTTTGTTCTTGATACCGTCGCCGCCGACATCTTCGATGGTGAGCGTTCCGCCCTCCATATGAAACACGCTGTTGGAGATATCGGTACCGTTCGGATAGTAGAAAATACCGCCGAGGGTTTCCCTGTTTTCGGAGTTATTTACCACGGTCAGGTGGGCGTTTGTGCCCTTTTCAAAGGTAAACATGCTTGCCGACGCCTGATCTCTGGTGTTGCGGTTATACATATCAAAGCCGTTTACATCAAGCGTAATATCGCAGTTATCCTCGGCGGTAAAGGTTACCCCAAGGACCATGCTGCCCTTAAAGCTTTGCAGCACCTTGACCGTGCAGGGGTCGGTAAGCTTCTTCGCTGCGTCAAATGCCTCCTGAATGGTGGCATACTCTGTCACCGTTTCGTTTACGGTAACAGACGCCTGATTGCTGTCCGCAGCAAATACCGACAGCGGCACCATGGAAAATACCATGATGACCGTCAGCAGCACGGAAAGTATCCGCTTTTCAAGTGTTATGTTTGTGTTCATCTCGTTACTCCTTTACACGCATCTTGCAATCGCCGCAGAGAGGATCTGCGGGGAAACAGGCTTTTTATGAAAATACGCACAGCCGAGCCTGTAGGACTGCGCGCCGAATCCGTTATCATTCGAAAACCACAGCACCGGGACGTTTTTGCAGACGCTTTTGGCGGCGATCACGCCCTCCATGCCGTCTGCGCCGTCCATCGCTATCACGATGCAGTCCGGCGGGCTTTCTCCGAGTCCTGTGATAAAGCTGTCATAATCCAGATAGCCTGTTATCTGCATTTTACGGTAACGTAGGTCCGGCAAGGCGGTGACAGAGCACATAAACTCATCTCTGTCCGTTTTTGTTCCGTATAGAATCAACCTCATATGGCACCTCCTTCACAGGTATACTCATACATAGATATCATAACTGATGTCGGGAATTTCCTCAATCGGTTTGGCGCAAGCGGTCAAAAAAGGACTCAAGCGGTAATCATTTAGGGATTGACGCTTTGTTTTTTCACAATTGTATGGTATAATGAGTGTAGTTGAAGTGCATTGACCTTATAAAGTAAAGAGGAGTTTTGGTTTTGAGGATCGCAATCGTTGACGATGACATACGGATGTATGAATGTCTGCAAACTTATTTCGGTGAACTGCTCGGTTTGTCTGCCGAGCTTACATATTTCAAAAGCGGAGAGGATTTTCTGCGAGTTTGGCAGCCCAACGCTTTTGAGCTGATCGTACTGGACATTTTTATGGACAAGCTTACAGGCATGGATGTGGCGAGGGAAATACGCAAAACGGACAGCGATGTTCGTATCGTATTCGGCACCACAAGCAATGAATTTGCCAGTGAGAGCTACGAGGTAAACGCCTGCTACTATCTGCACAAGCCGTTTGACCGGGAACGTGTCAAAGCAATGCTTGACCGCATTGATCTTGCCCAAGTCGAAAAGGAACGAACAATACAGCTGCCTGACGGCAAAAGCGTCGTACTGCGCGATATCATTTATGCAGACTACGCCGCACATTATACGACGCTGCACTGCAAATACGGCAAGGATATTATCCTGCGGGCAAACCTTTCGGAAATCGAAGCGCTGCTTTGCGGCTATCCGTATTTCTTTATCCCATCGAAAGGGCTGATTATTAACTTTCACGAGGTTGACGCACAGAACGCAGACACCTTTACTATGAGTAACGGCAGCCTTATTCCCATTAGCCGCCGTAAAGCCAAAGAGGTAACGGACGCCTATTCCTCATTCCTGTTTGAGCAGCTGCGAAAAGGAGGCAAACGGTAATGCCGCCGGTTTATCGGTTCATTGAGATCATCGTATATTCGCTGCTGAATTTTCTGCCGTTCCTTGCCCTGGCGCTCTATCCCTTTCGGCACAGCCTGCGGTTTTCAAAAGGCGTTACCGGAATTTTGATTGGACTGCTGTCTGTTATTCAGGTGCTGCTCGGCGCATGGGTCAGCTTTGTCCCCGGAAATCACGCCGCAATCGCCAGTGCGCTCAGCACGGTGCTGTATGCCGCTTTCTATTTTCTTGCCGTAAAAAAGCATTTCGGCAAAACGCTTTTTACGCTGTTGATGCTCTCTAATCTTGCCAACTTTGCCGTAATCTCCGCAAAGTGCCTTGAGGGAATTTTGTTTCCGACATTGGCTATGCAGAGCTACCGCTGGTCGTTCTCGCTGATGCTCTTTGCCGTTGAAATCATTCTCTCTGTGCCGATCTTTCTTTATATGAAGTCTGTATTCACTCCGGCAGTGGAAAAAGAACCGTCCGGCTTTGAGTGGCGGTATTTGTGGCTGATCCCCGCAACATTTTATATTGTATGGTATTTTGCAATATACAGCGTTGTCTCCCGTTCGGCGCTGGAAATTGCGCTGCGTCCGAAGAACACTCTGTTTTTATTTATCATCAATGTGGGAGCAATCCTGATCTACTATGTCGTGACCCGCCTAATTTTGGAACAGAACCAAACGCTGGAGCTGGAGGAAAAGAATCATCAGCTTTCTATGCAGGCGGTGCAATATGAGAATCTGCAGGAAAAAATCACCGACGCCCGCCGTGCCAAGCACGATGTGCGGCATCATATCTCGCTTATACGCGAATATGTGAGCAAGGGAGAGCTTGACGCATTACTAAAATATCTCGACGGCTATAACGACAGTCTGCCGGACGATTCGCTCATTCGTTTCTGCGAGAATCCCGCCGCCAATGCCGTATTGCTTTATTTCGCGCAGCAGGCGAAGGATAATGATATTGACTACATCGTCAACGCAGAGATCCCCGGGAACATTTTCGTTTCGGATACCGATATTTCCGTTCTGTTCGGCAACCTGATCGAGAACGCCATAGACGCCTGCAAAGAGGAACACGGCGATGAGCGAAAGATTGATATTCGGGCAAGGCTCAAAGGCAGCACCCTTTGTGTCACAGTCGATAACACCTTTACCGGAACGCTCCGGCGCACAACAGATAATGAATTTCTCTCGACCAAGCATAAAGGTCCCGGGCTCGGCACACAGTCGGTAAAAAGCATTGCCGAGCATTACGGCGGTATCTGCCGTTTTGAAGTAAAGGACGGTATGTTCTGCACCTCGGTAATGTGCAATAAAAGGTAGATATTCAAAAAGGGCACAGCTATCATTTCGATGGCTGTGCCTTTTGCTTTGTAATTCGGTTTACTTATTGACGGCATCCTTGAGAGCCTTGCCTGCTTTAAATGCCGGAGCCTTAGCTGCCGGAACGGTGATCGCCTCGCCGGTACGGGGATTCTTTGCGGTTCTCTCTCCACGCTCACGGGTTTCAAAAGTGCCGAAACCGACAAACTATACCTTGTCGCCTGCAACAAGCACTTTTTCGATCTGTGCGAGGGTTGCATTAATGATGTTTTCTGCGTCTTTCTTGCTTGTGCTGGCAGCCTCTGCAACTGCAACAACAAATTCTGTTTTGTTCATATCTGAACCTCCAAAGTGTATTTTCAGCGTATATTGCTATATTTAATAAACCATATTTCGAGCTGTTTTGCAAGAACGGCTGTTGCATTGGGGTAGTGTACTTAATTAATCATCTCTTTTTCAATCCCTTTTAGCCTCCCTTATCGTCGTTCTTGCCTTTATTCAAGACAACCGCATAAAAATAAGCGTAAATGCTTCTTGCATCTACGCTTCAAATACTGTTATTTTATAATCTGATAATTTCTATTTCTCTTTTTTCTGCCATATGCAAACACCGTGCAGCTCCGCCGCCCTCATGTTCAACATAGGCTATCAATGCGTCGGAATTGTCGATCATCCACTGATTCCGTTTTGTTATCGCCGATTTTGGATGTACTCCCCATAATTCGTTGGGAAGAATAACCTCATTGTAATAGTCCTCATAGTATTCCATATCGGCAACCGGGTATGGAAGTACCAGGCATAAGCAACTGTTATCATCTCTATGATTCTTCTGAACTGTTTTGATTGCACTTGCCGCCATTAAGTCAAAGTCTCCGTTCCTGCCAATCATAAACTCAACATATTCGTGAGTATCTATCAGTTCACGAACAATCACTTCAAGTCGGTCCTGCAAATGACA
>ENA-UOJA01002230-UOJA01002230.1-human-gut-metagenome-genome-assembly--contig:-C19-NODE-2230-length-13864-cov-8.789702_pt1 | contig 13864 bp, 9 predicted proteins | sample MGYA00242337_ERZ723884 | MGnify/ENA metagenome assembly ERZ723884
AGCCCTCCAGAACGACGCCGGCCTTGTCGGTGCAGTGTATTATTTTAAGCAGCAGTAAGGCGGATGGCCCGGGTCGCCGAGGGCGCCGCCTCCCTACAGCTCCACCATGAAAATCCCCCCGCCGCACCCCGGCGGCGGGGAATTTTTTTGCGGAAATACAGTATGTAAAATCTGGCACGCAAAAGCGCAAAAAATGTGCGAATGACGGCCTTTTGTGGGTTCTGGACAAAAATATTGACTTTGAACCGATGATTTTGGCACGGCACAGACGGGCGTAAATTGTTGCAATTACAGAGCGTGTGTGTTATACTCTCTATTATGAATAAGTGTGTAAAATTGCCCAAACGAGGCAGAGCGCACGGGACAAAAACCGGTCATCGACGGACTGACCGGCTCACAATACAATAAAGGAGCGCACTATGAAAGTAGTAATTCTGGCTGGCGGCCTTGGCACGCGTATCAGCGAAGAAAGCGTCTACAAGCCCAAGCCGATGATCGAAATCGGCAACATGCCCATCCTGTGGCATATCATGAAGGAATATTCCTACTACGGCTTTCACGACTTTGTCATCTGCGCGGGCTACAAGCAGCACATGATCAAGGAGTGGTTCGCGGATTACTTCCTGCATACCAGCGATATTACGTTTGATTTCACCCGCGGCCAGAACGAGATGATCGTCCACAACCACCACACCGAGCCGTGGAAGGTCACCGTTGTGGACACCGGCCTCAACACGATGACCGGCGGGCGCATCAAACGCATTCGTCCCTACATCGGCAATGAGACCTTCATGATGACCTACGGCGACGGCGTCTGCGATGTGGACATTGCCAAGCTGGTGGCATTCCACCGCGAGAACGGTAAGATCGCCACGCTGACCGCCGTTCAGCAGGAGCAGCAGAAGGGCGTTCTGGATATTGCCGAGGATAATTCTGTCCGTTCTTTCCGTGAAAAGAAGGCCAGCGACGGCGCGCTCATCAACGCGGGCTATATGGTGCTGGAGCCGCAGATTTTCGACTATCTGGACGGCGACGCCTGCGTCTTTGAGCAGAAGCCGCTGCAGAAGCTGGCCGAGGAGGGTCAGCTGATGAGCTATATCCACAAGGGCTTTTGGCAGTGCATGGACACCGCCCGCGAGAAGCAGGTCCTGGAGAAAATGCTTGCCACCGGCAACGCGCCCTGGAAGAAGTGGGAGGATTGATGATGGTACATTACGATCCTGAATTTTACCGCGGCAAGCGGGTGTTTGTCACCGGTCACACCGGCTTCAAGGGCAGCTGGCTCTGCAAGATGCTGCTAATGGCCGGGGCCGAGGTCACGGGCTACAGCCTGCAGCCGCCGACGCAGCCGAACCTTTTCTCCATCGCCGGCGTTGAGGACAAGATGCACAGCGTCATCGGCGACATCCGCGACTTTGACGCGCTGAAGGCCGCTTTTGACGCGGCGCAGCCCGACATTGTGCTGCACCTGGCCGCGCAGCCCATCGTGCGCGACAGCTACAAGGACCCGCGCTACACCTATGAGACGAACGTTATGGGTACGGTCAACCTGCTGGAATGTGTGCGGCTGGCCCGGCAGCAGGGCAGAGCGCCCCGCTCGGTGCTGAACGTCACCACCGACAAGGTCTACCACAACAACGAATGGGCCTGGGGCTACCGCGAGAACGAGCCGCTGGACGGTTTCGACCCCTACTCCAACAGCAAGAGCTGCTCGGAGTTGGCGACGCACTCCTACATCAACAGCTTTTTTGCCGACAAGACCGTGGCTGTCTCGACGGCCCGCGCGGGCAATGTCATCGGCGGCGGCGACTTCGCCAATGACCGCATCATCCCCGACTGCGTCCGCGCCATGGCCGCGGGCCGTAAGATCGGCGTGCGCAACCCCTACTCGACCCGCCCGTACCAGCATGTGCTGGAGCCGCTGGCGGCCTACCTGCTGATCGCCCAGCGCCAGTACGAGGACAGCCGCTTTGCGGGCTACTATAATGTAGGCCCCGACGACTGCGACTGCGTCACCACCGGCACGCTGGTGGATCTGTTCTGCCGGGCCTGGGGCGGCGACGCCGCCTGGGAGAATCAGGCCGAGGCCAATGCCCCGCACGAGGCCAACTTCCTGAAACTGGACTGCAGCAAGCTGAAAACGACTTTCGGCTGGACGCCGCGCTGGCACATGGCCGAGTGCATGGAAAAGACCGTCGCCTTCAGCAAGATCTGGCTTGCCAACGGCGATGTCCCGGCGGAGATGGAAAAGGAAATCAATATTTTTTTGGAGGAGCAATAATTATGTGGAAGAACGAGGCAGAAGCCCGCGAGCAGATCAAGGCAATGGTCGCCGAGTATTATCACGACTTCAAGGAGAAAAAGACCCCCTATCAGGAGGGTGACCGCATCACCTACGCTGCCCGCGTCTTTGACGAGAAGGAAATGTGTGCCCTGACTGACGCCACGCTGGACTTCTGGCTGACGACGGGCCGCTTTGCCGACCAGTTCGAGAAGAAGTTCGCTAAGTGGATCGGCGTTAAGTTCGCCCATCTGGTCAACAGCGGTTCCTCCGCCAACCTGATCGCCTTCATGGCGCTGACCGCCCCCGAGCTGGGTGACCGCCAGATCAGGAAGGGCGACGAGATCATCACCGTGGCCTGCGGCTTCCCCACCACCGTGACCCCGGCCATCCAGTACGGCGCGGTGCCCGTGTTTGTGGATGTGACCGTGCCCCAGTACAACATCGACGTCACCAAGCTCGAGGCCGCCCTCTCCCCCAAGACGAAGGCTGTCATGATCGCCCACACGCTGGGCAACCCGTTTGACCTGTCCGCCGTCAAGGCGTTCTGCGACGCCCACAACCTGTGGCTGGTAGAGGACAACTGCGACGCGCTGGGCACCCAGTACACCATCAACGGCGAGACCCGATTCACCGGTACTTGGGGCGACATCGGCACATCCAGCTTCTACCCGCCGCACCACATGACGATGGGTGAGGGCGGCTGCGTCTACACCAACAACCCGCTGCTGAACCGCCTGATCCTCTCCTTCCGCGACTGGGGCCGCGACTGCATCTGCCCCTCCGGCCAGGATAACTTCTGCGGCCACCGCTTTGACGGTCAGTTCGGCGAGCTGCCCAAGGGCTACGACCACAAGTACGTCTACAGCCACTTTGGCTATAACCTCAAGGTCACCGACATGCAGGCCGCCATCGGCTGCGAGCAGCTGAAGAAGTTCCCCACCTTCATCGAGCGCCGCCGCCACAACTGGGACCGCCTGCGCGCCGCGCTGGAGCCCGCCGCCGACAAGCTGATCCTGCCGGAGCCGGCTGCCAACAGCCGCCCGTCCTGGTTCGGCTTCCTGATCTCCGTCAAGCCGGAGAGCGGTCTGGACCGCAACGCCGTGACCCGCTATGTGGAGAGCCACAACGTGCAGACCCGTCTGCTGTTCAGCGGCAACCTCATCAAGCACCCCTGCTTTGACCAGATCCGCGGCACCGACGCCTACCGCGTGGCGGGCGAGCTGACCAACACTGACTTTATCATGAACAACACCTTCTGGGTCGGCGTTTACCCCGGCATGACCGACGAAATGATCGACTACATGGCCAAGACGATTATCGAGGCTGTGAATCAGTAAGACAGAAAGGCCGAACCATAGGACAAAAAGCAAAGCCGTGCTGCGCGGAAGCATCAAGACCGACTTTGCTTTTTGATTGTTTATAAGAAAATAAAAAGGAATGGACCCATGCAGAAATTGTTAGCCCTGTTGGGCGCGAAAAGCAAAGAGGAATTTTTGGCGCTGCTTGCCCAGTTTATCAAGTTTGGCCTTGTAGGCGTGAGCAACACGGCGGTATCCATGGCGGTATACTATATCTTTTTGTGGATCGACCCGGGCCTGTACATGGTAGGCAGCATATTGGGCACGATTTTGAGCATTGCCAATGCCTTTTTTTGGAACGATAAGTTTGTGTTTACCGGAAATGCAAACGACTGGCGCAGCAAGCTGAAGCGGTTAGGCAAGACCTATGTCAGCTACGGCGGTACATCGATCCTTTCCAATGTTTTGCTTTGGATAGAGGTTACGTTCTTCGGCGTGAGCAAAACGATTGCACCGATTGTGAATTTGCTGGTTACGATTCCGCTGAATTTCATTATCAATAAGCTGTGGACATTTAAGGAGATCTGAATCGATGATATTAGAAAAGAAAAGGCTGGCGGTAAGGTGGTACAGTATCTGCTTGATTATTCTTGCAACGGTGGCACTTGCCTATTTGGCAATATCCAATGGGCAGGCAATCCAATACATGACATGGACATACGACACGGCAGGAATTTATCCGGATTTGTTCGAGTCGATCCGTGATGCGGCAGATTTACATCCATATGAGGGAAGATCGATCTATCCACCGCTGACATATCTGATATTGTGGATCTTTTCAAAAATGGTTCCGGGAGATTACAGTGCAGGCTTCGCATTTGGCGAAGCATCTGTAACGCCGAATGGGGTTCTTGTCGGGACGATGTTCTTTTTAGTGTCAACAGGCGTTGTCTGTGCCATGGCAGCAAACAAGTGGTCATTGAAAGGCATTGATGTAGTACTTTACAGTGTGGCCTTTGTATCTTCTCCGGCGTATGTATTTATGCTGGAACGCGGGAATATTGTCATTCTGTCATTACTTTTTCTGATGCTTTTTGTGTTCAATTACAACAGTGAAAATACGGTAATAAGAAATTTGGCATTGCTGTCGCTGGCAATCGCAACAGGTTTGAAGCTATATCCGGTGTTTTTTGGTCTTTTACTTTTGAACAAAAAGCATAAAGAGGATGCAGTAAAGGCTATTGTATACGGTGTGGTACTTTTTATCCTTCCATTTGCAGTTACGGGTGGGATTCAGAACATTGCCAAAATGCTTCAAAATATTACTGATATATCAGCGGATACGATCAATAATGCCAAAGGATTTGGATATGGCTTTAAGGTTAATATTTCCAATATCTGTCAAGCGTTTGGCGAAAAGATGAAAGTACAGTCTTCAACGACGGATTGGATTGCCGGAGTGTTGATGCTGATATTGCTATGCATGGTAATTTTTGTTGTTTTTATATCCCGGCAAGAATGGGAAAAAGCTTATGCACTGTGCATGGTCTTGACGCTTATTCCGACATTTTCTTGGATATATAACGAGATTTATTTATTGATACCCATTACATTACTTCTTTATGAAAGACCGGAACTTAAGAAAAACACGGTTCTGCCGCTTATACTAATGATGCTGATTATGGGGGAATTCCCATACATAAGTCTTTTTAATAGCCTTGAAGGATATCATAAAATCAGTCTTTCAACAATGCTGGGAAATGCATCGATGTGGGTATTGATGATTTATCTCGTTGCAGAAAATTTTGGAAAGTTGAAAATGTGGAGCAAAACCAAGGAAGGAATGTGAAGACCAATGCAGGGAGCTGTGCTGCCAAAAGCGCAGGAAATGCCAGTACCTAAAATAAGTACCATAAAAAATGTACTGTCGATTGGAATCTTCTTGGCGGTGGTATGTTATTCAGCAATTTATGCGAACAATACGTTCCCCATCAGTGAAGGGTGGAACGTTAATTATGTGGAGCTGATCTGGCACGGCAAGGTGCCGTACCGGGACTTCTACTATTATCTGCCCCCGCTGAATCTGCTGGTCGATGCAGTGCTGTGGAAGCTCTCGTTTGGGAGCCTCTTGCTGTATCGCCTCTGGTGGCTGTTGCAGCGTGCTACCATTTTTACGCTGCTGTTCCGGCTGATCTCGCGCTATATCAATGTGGTCAGCACGTTTGTGGCGTGTCTGTTTTCGGTCATGCTCTGCGCGTCGTCTGTCTATGACCTGCTGGGCGATTATAACCAGACGGTCATACTGCTTTCCATTTTGCTTTTGTATTGTGTTATCGGCTTTCAGGGGGCAGACACAAGCAAGCAGCGGTACACCAAAATCTTTTGGGCCGGCTTTATGCTGGGGCTGGTTTTCCTGAATAAGCAGACGATTTTTCTGGCGTCGGGCATCGTGTATTTTGCAGCGCTGGTATTTTACTGCATTCGCAAAAAGGATACCCGCTTTGGCTGGTACTGCCTTTTTGTAGCCGCGGGTGCGGTGATTCCGCTGGTTGTGACTGCGGTTTATCTGTTGGCCAACGGTGCATTTTTCCCATTTGTGGAACAGGTGTTTATGCATACAGGCGGTAAAGGCAGCATCTTTACGATTTTGTTCGGTGGCTTTTTCACGGCCCTGCTCAAGGTGCAGAACTGGCTGATTGCTGTGGCTGCGGTGCTGCTTGCAGTAAATACGGGCGTGTCAGCGTCCCGGGAAAAGGCGCTCCGCGCCCAGTCGCTGCTGTTCCCGCTGCTGTTGCTCCTGCTCTATGTCAATTTTGAGAAGGAGATTTCCTCCTTCCTGGAATTGCTGGGCAAGAGTCCGGAGATGCAGGCAATTCTGCTGATCGACGCGGTGCTGACGGCGTTGCTGTTGTATCTCTGCGTAAAGCGCAAGGTCCGCGGCAGCCGCGTGCTGCTCCCGGCGGGCAGCATCCTTCTGCTTCTGTTTACGTGGGCGGCGACCTTTGTTTTTTGTGGCGGGGCAAACTCCGGCAACAGTGACTTCCTGCATGATCTCTACCGCGGCACAGACGTTTGGCAGGCGGTACAGGATAAGCTCTATTTTGTGGTCCTGCTGCTGACAATTGTGCAACTGGTCCGCTATGGTGCAAGGGTTGGCAGTCAGGGAGAGAACAGTCAGGCAGAGGGAATGTTCTGGCTGTTCTGTGCGGCGCTGGCTACGATGTACTCCGGTATTATGTCGTCCGGCACCAGCAGCATCCCGTACTTCTGCACGATGGTCGCAGTTCCAGCGGTGCTGGCAACGGTGCTTTCCTTCTGCGGTGTGGATGCCTGGATTGAGCTGGCTGTCCGGGGCATTGCCATCGTTGGTTGTATTGTACTGTCGATCACCTGCATGGCGCAGAAAGTCATCTGCTCCTATGCGTGGTGGGGCACTGAAGAAAAACCCCGAAATTACAAGACGTACAGCACGGACATCCCGGCACTGAAGGGCTTCAAATTTTCCAAAGAGGACCAGGAGATGTTTGAAGGCATCACGCAGCTGATCGAGGAAAACACGACGGAGGATTCCGTCATCTTCGGCTATCCCTACGTCAAAATTTTCAATATTTTGACGGACAACTACAATATGAACACATTCGTCCCAGTTCTGTTCTACGACGTGGTGGATGATAAGTACGTGCAGGAGGAAAAGACGCTGCTGGAGGAAAACCTGCCGGATATTGTGGTCTGGAAGGACATCCCGGACTGCAAGGAGGTCCATGAGCGGGAGTTCCGCGACGGAAAGCCGTTGGAGCAGCGCAAAATCGAGGACATGTTTGCCGAACTGCTGCCGACGCAGTATGAGCAGCTTGGGGAGTTCGACGACGTGACCGTGTATAAGCTGCGGGACAAGGCCAGCCAGATTGAATTTGCATTGGACGGCGAGGGAACCTATGAGGACCCGTATCGCATTGAGAACGCCGCAGACCTGCTGCATTTTGCAGAGCTTGTCAGCGATGGCATGACCTTTAAGGGCCAGTACGTCGAGCAGACCGCCGATATTGATCTGGATAGGCAGAATATGCAGCCCATCGGCGACGCGGAGAAAGAGCACTATTTCTATGGCGTGTACAACGGTGCCGGGCATGTCATCCGCAACCTGAATCTGAAGCAGAGTAACGGCGAAAACGTGGGTCTGTTCAGCTGCCTGGGCGGTCAGGTGTACAACTTGGGCCTTGAGGGCGGCACTATCCGCGGCAAATATGCCGGTGCGATTGCGGGCGGCTCTGTGGGCAAGGAGGCAAGGATCGTGAACTGCTACACAGATGTAGCCGTTACGGCCACCCGCGCGGGCGGTATTGCAAACGACTTCGATGGCCGAATCTTCAACTGTGTCAGCGTGGGAACGCTGACGGGCCAGCAGAGCGCTGCGGCCATCAGCGGCAGCGAGGATACCCGGGAAGAAGAAATCTACCAGCTACAGGGCAGCGGAAAGAGCGCCTTTGAGACGCCGTCCCAGCAGGGGCAGGACATTGCCTACGGTGATGCGGAGGCCATCAACGGTGACTATCTGGTCAGACAGCTTTCCGACAATGCCAAAGAGGAAAACAAAGAAAATCGAGATGAAGATGAAGTGACCCAACTGCTCACATGGCAGAAGGGTAACGATGGGCATCCGGTTTTCAAGAAAACAAAGTAAGAAGGAGCAACCCAATGAAACAGCGTTTAGCGGATTATGTGGCGGACTTTCTGGCGGCGCGCGGTGTGACGGATGTTTTCTCTGTCGTGGGCGGCGGCGCTATGCACCTGAACGATGCGCTGGGCCATAACCCCCGGCTGCATGTGACCTACAACCACCATGAGCAGGCCTGCGCCATTGCGGCGGAAGCCTACGCCCGGCTGGAAAATAAGATCGCGGCGGTCTGCGTGACCACCGGCCCCGGCGGCACCAACGCGCTGACCGGCGTCGTGGGCGGCTGGCTGGACTCCATCCCCATGTTCATCGTCTCCGGCCAGGTGCGCTATGACACCACGGCCCGGTACGCCTTGCAGTACACCGGTACGCCGTTGCGCGCCATGGGCGACCAGGAGTACGACATCACCAAGTCCGTCCAGTACATGACGAAGTTCGCCGCCATGCTGGAGGACCCCAAGGACATTCGCTACCTGCTGGAAAAGGCGTGGCATCTGGCTACAACGGGCCGCCCCGGCCCGGTCTGGCTGGACATCCCGGTCAACTTTCAGGGCGGCTACATCGAGACTGACGAGCTGCGCGGCTACGACCCCGCCGAGGATGACGCCCAGCTGCCCCCGCCGGTGGACGACGCCACGATCCGGACGATTCTGGAAAAAATCAAGAACGCCAAACGACCCGTGTTCCACGCGGGCTATGGCATCCGCCTGTCCGGCGGGTATGCGGCGTTCCGCTCCGTGGCGGAAAAGCTCAACATCCCCATCGTCACCTACTGGAACGCCGTGGATCTCATCGAGGATGACAATCCGCTGTACTGCGGGCGCGCCGGCAACATGGGTGACCGCCCGGGCAACTGGGCTATCCAAAACGCAGACTTGATTCTGGCCGTAGGCACGCGAATTTCTATCCGCCAGGTCGGCTACAACTGGAAGACCTGGGCCCGCGCGGCAGAGGTCATCATGGTGGACATTGACCAGGCCGAGCTGAAAAAACCGACCCTGCACGTCGAAATGCCGGTCTGGGCCGACGCGAAGGACTTTTTGACCAAGCTGGATAAGGTCGCTGCGGCCCCCGTGAATGCGGGCGGCGAGTGGCTGGCCACCTGCCAGCGCTGGAAACGCGACTACCCCGCCGTGTTGCCCCGCCAGTGGGAGGAAAACGGCGAGACTGCCAACGTCTACGCCTTTGTGCGCTATTTAAGCAGTCGCCTGCCGGAAAACAGCCTGACCGCGGTCTCCAACGGTGCGTGCTGTGTCGTCGGTAACCAGGCGTATGTCATCCAGAAGGGCAGCCGGATGGCAAACAACAGCGCCATTGCCAGCATGGGCTACGGTCTGCCCGCAGCCATTGGCACCTGCATCGGCGGCGGACGCCGCCAGACGATCTGCCTCGAGGGCGACGGCTCCATCATGATGAACCTGCAGGAACTGCAGACCATCCTGACGAACAAGCTGCCGATCAAAATCTTCCTCATCAACAACAACGGTTACCACTCTATCCGCTTGACGCAGAACAACCTTTTCAAGGAACACTGCAAGGTCGGCATCGGCCCCGAGAGCGGCGACCTGTCCTTCCCGGAGTTTGAAAAGATTGCAAAGGCGTTTGGCTACCCCTACTACAGCGCCCACAGCAACGCCGAGATGAAGCAGGCAGTGGACACGGTGCTGGCACTGGACGGCCCGGCTTTCTGCGAAATTTTCACCGACACGAAGCAGGTCTGGGAGCCCAAGAGCAGCACCAAGCGCCTGCCCGACGGCACGCTGGTCAGCCCACCGCTGGAGGACCTAGCCCCCTTCCTGCCGCGTGAGGAGCTGGAAAAGCAGATGTTCATCCCGCTGATGCCGGAAGTGTAAGGGAGTGCATGATTCAAAAATGGCAAGCATTCAAAGACAAATCCGAACCGCCATCATCACCGGTCCTACGGGGGCAATTGGGATGGCGCTGTGTGCAAAGCTGCTGGCGGAGGGCGTGACGGTCTACGCAGTCACCCACCCGGGCAGCGCGCGGGCGGCGCTGCTGCCGCAGGACGCGCGGCTGCATGTGGTGCCCTGCGATGCGGCGGATTTGGCCGCGCTGCCGGAGCTGATCCCGGAAAAGGCCGATGCGTTCTTCCACTTTGCGTGGGCGCATACGATCGGCCCGGGCCGCAACGACATGCCGGCGCAAATCGAGAACATCCGCTACACCATTGCGGCCTGCCGCGCCGCGGCGCAGCTGGGCTGCCAGGTCTTTATCGGAGCCGGCAGCCAGGCCGAGTATGGCCGCGTGGAGGGCGTGCTGACCGCGCAGACCCCCTGCTTCCCGGAGAACGGCTACGGCATGGCCAAGCTGTGCGCCGGCCAGATGAGCCGCGTCGAGTGCCAGACGCTGGGCATGGCCCACATCTGGACGCGCATTTTGAGCGTCTACGGCCCGCACGACGGTCCGGCCACGATGATCAGCGGCACCATCCGTAAGCTGCTGCACGGCGAGAAGCCCGCTCTGACCGCGGGCATCCAGCAGTGGGACTACCTGTACGCCGCTGACGCGGCAGCTGCGTTCTACGCGCTGGCCGTCAGCGGGCAGGACGGCAGGGTCTACCCGCTGGGCAGCGGCACGGCCCGCCCGCTGAAGGACTACATCGAGGCGCTGCGCGACGCCATCGACCCGGCGCTGCCGCTGGGCTTGGGGGAGGTCCCCTACGGCCCGCTGCAGGTCATGCACCTGCAGGCGGACACGTCGGCCTTACAGGAGGACACCGGCTGGCGGCCCGCGACCCCGTTTGAAGAAGGAATCCGCGAAACCATTGAGTGGGTAAGGAAAGAGACAAAATGAGTGAGAAAAAGACGATTTCGGTAATGATCCCCTGCTACAACGAGGAGCAGAACGCCCGCCCCATCTATGAGGCTGTGCGCGATGAGCTGGTCAAGAGCTGCCCGAACTACGACTATGAGATTTTGTTCATCGACAATAAGAGCGAGGACGGCACCCGTGCCATCATCCGGCAGATCTGCGCCGAGGACAAGCACGTCAAGGCCATTTTCAACGTCAAGAACTTCGGACAGTTCAACAGCCCGTACTACGGCATGATCCACACCTCCGGCGATTGCACGATCACGATGTGCGCCGACTTCCAGGACCCTGTGGAGATGATCCCCAGGTTTGTGGCCGAGTGGGAAAAGGGCTACAAAATCGTCATTGGCCGCAAGACCCAGAGCAAGGAAAACCCGGTCATGTACTGGCTGCGCGGCTGCTACTACAAGCTCATCAAGAAGATGAGCAGCTGCGAGCAGATCGAGCAGTTCACCGGCTTTGGCCTGTACGACAAGAGCTTTATCCAGACGCTGCGCAACCTGAAGGACCCGACGCCCTTCATCCGCGGCATCGTGGCCGAGCTGGGCCCCGAGCGCAAGGAAATCGAGTACACCCAGCCCCAGCGCCGCGCGGGCAAGACCCACAACAACTGGTACAGCCTGTACGACGCCGCCATGCTGAGCTTTACCAGCTACACCAAGGCCGGTATGCGCATTGCAACGTTCGCGGGCTTCCTGGTGGCGGGGCTGAGCTTTCTGGTCGGCCTGTTCTATCTGATTGCCAAGCTGCTGTTCTGGCAGAGCTTCCGCGCCGGGTACGCGCCGACGATGATCGCCATCTTCTTTATGGGCGGTATTCAGCTGGCGTTCCTGGGCTTTTTGGGTGAGTACGTCATGGCTATGAACACCCGCATCATGAACCGCCCGCTCGTTGTGGAGGAAGAACGCCTCAACTTTGGGCCGGACGACCGGTGACCGGCATGAAGCAGGAGTTTGGGTATTTCCTGAAAAACGCGAAATTCCGCGCGGCGCTGGGGCTGACCCTGCTGCTCAGCTACGGCTATGCCATCGCCACGACACGGGTCAGCATTGACTCGCTGGAAGGAGACCGCTACATCGGCACGGGCGGCGTCATGCTGTCCACCGGACGGTTCGGTATGAACCTCTGGGCCGCGGTGCTGGGCTACGGCAGGGCCGAGCCGAGCTATGCCTTTGGCATTGACCTGCTGGCGGCGCTGCTGCTGGCGCTGGCGGCGGTGAGCTTCTGTGCGCTGCTGCGCAAGGCCGCGCAGGACCGCATCAGCATGTTCGGCTATGGGCTGTTTGCCTGCCTGTTTGTCTCCTACCCGTTGATGAACGAAATTTGGGAGTACAGCGGCGCGAATGTCTGCGTCTGCGGCGGCTATTTGCTGGACGCCGCTGCGCTGAATCTGCTGTGGGACGCGCGCCAGCCCGGCGTGCCGTGGCGTGGCAGGGCTCTGCGCATGGGCGCGGCGGCGCTCTGCCTGATGGTGGTCTGCTCGTCCTATGAGTCACTGGCGGCGGTGTATGTGCTGGCTGTCTTTGCGCTTTTAACGCTGGAGCAGCTGCTAGCCGCCGAGCGCTCGCGGCTTGCGGCGGTCCTGACCGAGGGACTGTGGTACGCGGCGGCGCTGGTCGGCGGGCTCTGCCTGCGCATGCTGGTGACGTCGGGCATCCATCTTGTGCTGCCGCCGCAGGCTGCGGCCAACGGCGCCACCGAAATTTTGTGGGCGTTCTACCCATTTGTCTATCTTGCAAAGCTGCTTGTCAAGGGCATTCTGATTAACTACGCACTGCGCGGCTGTTTCTACCTGCCCATTGCTGAATTGGCGGTGGCGGTGCCGGTGTTTGTCGCTCTGGTCATCGTGCTGGCGGTGCGCAAAAAGCGGCCCCTGCTGCTGCTCACCGGCGCGGGGACGCTGTTCTCACTGGTGCTGCTGTCGTTTGTGCAGGGGCGGTACTCGCCCTACCGCGCCTGCCAGGTGTTTGCGCTGTTTGTGGCGCTGGCGGGGCTGGCCGTGTATGAGCTGCTGCGCCGCGTTGCGGCCCGGCGGGCTGTGCTGCTGGGCAGCGTGCAGTTGCTGGCGGTGCTGCTCTGTCTGCACCAGGCCATGTACCTGAACCATCTGCTGGCCGTCGATTACCAGCGCTCCGAGCAGGAGGCCGCTGTGGTGCGCACTCTGGGCACCGAGCTTGTGCGCGACTACGGCACCGACAAGCCCGTGGTGCTGGTGGGCCGTTACACGCTGGGGGAGAATATCACCCGGTACACGACGGCTGACCCGATGCAGCACCCACTGTACCGCTTCTTCCGTGAGCACACGAGCTGGGAGAGCGGCGACACCGTCAAGTACGTCGACACCAACTGCAACTCGGTGCTGAACTGGTCGGTCACGGCCTTCTCCGAGGTGGACGACGTCTACGGTCAGGCAGCGGAGCACCTGTTCCGCTACTATGGCTTTGCTTTGAACATGACCCACAGCGCTACCCTGCATGAGCAGGCGCAGACCTACGCCGACGCCCACGACCTGCCGGGATACCCCCGGGCGGGGGCGATTGTCGATTGCGGGGACTATGTGCTGGTAAATCTGCAATAAGAATACCGCGGAAAAGTTTGCGCTTCTCCGCGGTTTTTGCTTTCTTTCTGTATTTTGCCGATGTTTTCAGCCGGTCACGGTCTCAAAGGGCTTCGTCAGGTGCCCGTTCCTGTCGGCCTCGCAGGCGCGGCGGGCCTACTTCAAATACTCCACCAAAAACGCCACTGTCGTCTCCCGCAGCGCTTTGTCCAGCGCGG
>ENA-UOJA01002240-UOJA01002240.1-human-gut-metagenome-genome-assembly--contig:-C19-NODE-2240-length-13796-cov-14.243723_pt1 | contig 13796 bp, 8 predicted proteins | sample MGYA00242337_ERZ723884 | MGnify/ENA metagenome assembly ERZ723884
GCTCATTTCTTTAAATTGTCATCTACATATTTGGGGCGAATAGATAGATATAGGAAATTAATTAATAAAAAACTGCAGAAAAAAGAATACAAAGAATTATTTAAATTAACTTCACCGACTAATAATTATGATATTGTTGAACAAGAAGAACTATATTTAGATTTTGATACAGCATTTTTAAAGTTATATCCTAATTTTATTGAATCTATTAATAGTTTATTACATCCGGGAGAAAAATTTGAGCTTCAAAAAGGTGAAATGTTAAATACCGAGTTGAGGATCTGTGCTTTAATAAGATTAGGATTTTCAAAAAGTTCTCAGATTGCTGAATTGTTACATTATTCACCATCTACTATATATAATTATCGTACAAGGTTAAGAGAAAGAGCTATTGACCGTAATGGTTTTGAAGAAAATTTGAAGGCCATAAATTAAACAAAAGTAGACTACTGATAAAAAGTATATTGGCAAATCTGTTAGTACTGTTGTTGTATATGTTTTGTGTTTGCTTTTATAATATGAGGGGAAGATGATGAACAATAGCTTGTTTTTGGAGTATTCTTCAAAACAATGAGAGTTTTTAGGCTTGCGGACTTATCATTGATTTATTGAGATTAAATATGGTTGGATAATAGAATATTCCTATACACTAATTTTCCTTGAATGCGTGTATGTATACCTAAATTTTTAACCTCTAGGACGATATTGCTGGGAATAAGGTTGTTATGAATGGTGATGAGGGGATTAAAATATAAGTATTGCATAGAGAAAGTTCTATAAAATCGTATTTGTATGTGTTCACTTGAAGATTTTTCTTATCTTACTGTCATAAAATTTCTTGACCAGAATATAGAATTCTTTAAATCTGGGTTTATAGTAAGTATATATATTTAAAGGTTGTAGTTGTTATATAATTTTGCTATTACAATTTTGTCGGAACTACTAAACCCTTCTATTTATAGCAAGGTAAAAGTTTTGGGAAATGTAGTATTCGGTGAGAAACAGTTAAAGTTAATCTTAGCAGAGCATAATATCCCTCATTTTATCTATAATTATTAGTGTAATAACTTTATATTCAGGGATGAAAAGCGACCTATGGTATCTATATTCAAAAGGGACTTGAGGTTATGGAGAGTAATTCTTTTTTCGAGGAAGTTGGGGCAACGGGGATGGGGCCTGACTTTTCCCTATGACTTCCGAATTGTTTCAGTCGCGGAGGTGAATATGTTTTAATGGAGCTGCCAACAAAAGTTTAAGTTGTGTTCTGCTTGAAATGATACGAAGCATTGTCATCCGTGTCCGAGGTGTACGGTATACAAAAGGAATAAATTCTTTCATAGGTGTAATTAAAGAGAAAATATGTGCCGACGTATGCAATGTGATGATGTATCCATCTTCATCAGACACAGCCGCAGATTCATAAAGTTGGTCTGTGTAGAGGATGGAGGTATAGTCACGTATGTAAAGCGTCTTGAAGCCGGAAGGTTTAAACTTCTGGATTATGACCATTAAATCAAGAGTAATCAAATGGAATGCTGGAATCAGATAGTCATGATTGAAGATATTCGGGAAGATTCTTTTGCGCGTTTTGGGCAGTTGCGAGTAGAACGTATGGAATACCATGTATAAGCGTTCTGTCCGAATCTTTATGCTATTCATTTGATTTTTAATCTCTTTACTGAAAAAATGGATATGACTCTAGAAGAATTTTTACATATAACTATTGAGTCATTGAGCAAGAGCAATAAGCATCAGGCATATCAGTTTGAAGAAATGTCTGCGCGTATCAAGTAATTTACTGATTAGTTTGTCTAGTTGCAGGTTTTAGCAGTGGCTATTGGGACGCGGCAGTGAGAAATGGATGATGATTGACGGGGAACTAATCCTGTTTGACAATATGGAGAAGTCCTTTTCCTTCTCTGAAGTGGAAGAAAAGAAGCTAAGGGAAAACCTGTTAAATTGTCACATTACTCAGGAGTAAGCCGGATTCCGAGGAGATTGGGCGAATCTTTCTGTATTGGAAACTGTCATTTACGAACTGGCAAAATATTAGTATGAAATGTTCCTGCAGGATTGGAGAAGAAATAACATATACGTAGTAAAACATAATTCCGACAAGTTTTACCGTATAGCCCGTATACGTTCTAAGTATAGATGATTGTAGAATTTGATAAGGGTGTCTTTATTGCGTTCATGCTTTTGTTTCCATATAAGGGAGTTCTCGGAGCAAGTTTTCTAATTGAAATCCTCTTTCAGAAAATGGATACTCTCACATTTGGAAATGATAACCACTAAGTATGGTTAAATCATAACTGTAACATAATGTACGAACTGTAGTTGGGAAAGTTGCAGCTCATAAACTTATGACATGCAGTATGAAGATACTGTATATATTTCAGTTAATGCTTACAATTTTGTTATACACTAGTTATATGATTTTCTACTAAAAGATAATGTGTTTTTATTGATTAATTGTATGATTTATAGTTTGTTATGTACTATTTCGAATAGGCGTTTTCTACTTTAAAATATATGCGAAGAAAACAATTTGTTGTTTTGAGTATTTTTGTAAAAAGGAAAGTTATTTCTCTTCTTATTTATTAACTAAAAAATGCTGTTTATGAAAGCACTTAATTTATTTTTATTCTTACCAAAAGGTTTAAAACTAAGCCTTACAAGGTTAATTCAAAAGAGAACTTTAATGTTGTTCTTATGTTTAATTTTTTCTTGTTTTATATCTATCTCATGTTCTAAGGATGAGTCGGTTAAAAAGAATCCATATATTGTAACAAGTACGAGAGCTATGCTAAAAGAATTGGTAAAAGTTAAATTCGTTAATATAGCTACAAACATACCAATAAAAATTGATTTTGGAGACGGAACAATAAAAGAAGGTTTTTCTAATGAAGATATAACACATTCTTATAATCAAAGTGGAGATTATACGATGAATATCGTAGCTGGTGAATATAATGTCCAAAAGAGAATACGTATATATAATCTTTTGTCTTTGACTGAGGCTATGAAGCAATTTGATGATCCTAATTATAAAAAAATATGGGTTATGACTCACCGTGCTAGAACTACCAATTTAAAGATACCTGAAAATTCAATAAGTTCAGTTTCAGCTGCCATTAAATCTGGAGCGGAATTTATAGAGTGTGATACTCAGTTAACAAAAGATGGTGTAGTAGTTGTTTGTCATGATCAGACTATTGATGCGACTACAAACGGGACGGGTGATATAACACAAATGAATTATGAGGATATACAAAAATATAATTTGAAAGATCGTGAAGGTAATGTTACTGATGAGAAAATGCCTACATTGGAAGAATTTCTAAAAGCAGGACGGGGACGTATATATTTTAATTTGGATTATTCCCCAAGGACAGCATCAACACAACAAGTTATGGAAATTGTACAGAAACTGGATATGATGGAATCTGTTTTCTTTTATTGCAATACTGAAGAAAAAGTAAGGGAAGTGTTGGACATTAACCCTAATGCACATGCCTATCCTTGGATTGGTTGTCATAAACCATTAGTAGGACTACCAGGTCATTATTTTATACAAGGAAGTTATCTTACTAATGGAACAAGTACAGATGTCTCTTCTGCTGTGGCTGATAAAATGTTGGTTTCTATAGGCATGTTGGCTTGGAGCGGAAGTGATGTATCCGAAACTGAACTTAATGAAGCTTATCTTGATGATTTATTGACTTTGTATCCTGAAGTTAAAATGATAATGACTGATGTTCCAAAGGAATTAATAAAAGCATTAGAGGAAAGAGGAAAACGTTAACTTAAATATCTAATTAAAAACTCACAATCAAATATGAAAGCTTTAAAAATCATTAGTTTTATGTTTGCTTTAATATTTATTATTTCCGGTAATATTGAAGCAATGACAGAAAAGTATGGGCTACAACAAGAAGGTTTAATAAAAGGAAAAGTCGTTGATGTTAATGGAGATGCTATAATTGGAGCTACAATTCAGGTTTTAGAAACTAAAAATGGAGTTATAACGAATTTTGAAGGAGAATTTACAGTTCAGGCTCCAATTAACGGACATTTATTAGTGTCTTTTATTGGTTATAAGTCACAAAATGTAGCTGTAAGAGGAAAAGATAGACTGAGAATAGTTTTAGAAGAGGAAAATACCGTATTGGATGAAGTGGTTGTTGTAGGTTACGGAACGATGAAACGTAAAGAAATGACCTCTGCAATTTCCCATGTGAGTGCTAAAGATTTAAATAAGATATCAAGTCTTGATGCTTCTATGCTTTTGCAAGGTAAGGTCTCAAGTGTATCAGTATCAAACACGGCAGTTGCGGATCCTAATAGTACAGGAAGTATTCAGATTCGTGGTGTATCATCACGTAATGCAAGTCTAAGTCCGCTGATTGTGATTGATGGAATACCTGGAGGAGATATGACAAACATTAATCCGGCAGATATTGAGTCTATAGATGTATTGAAAGACGGTGCTGCATCTGCGATTTATGGGACTCGAGGAAGTAATGGAGTTATCTTGGTTAATCTTAAGAAGGGAAGTAAAGATGGAAGAGTCCATACGACTTATAGTACTTCACTTACTATTAATAAAGTTAAAAATGAACTTGACATTATGAATGCGGAGCAATATAGAGCTTATTGTATCCCTTCAAATCCATTGAATGATTTAGGAGCTTCTACAGATTGGTTTGATGCTGCCACACGTTTGGGTATTACGCATATGCATACATTAACTCTCTCGGGTGGAAATGCACAAACTAATTATCGTGTTACAGTTGACTACCGTAATGCAGAAGGAGTCGATTTACGTTCAGACCGTCGTGAACTTGGTGCTAGAGCTAGTATAAATCATACTACAAAAGATGGCTTATTTACATTTTCAGCTAATATAAGCCCGAGAGATATAAAAAGAAAGACTTCAGCTAATGTCTTTACAGGAGCAATTCAAAATAATCCAACAGCTCCTATATATGATGAAAAAGAAGCGGATGGTTATTATAGGTTTCCTGCAGGTAGCGGATTGACTAATATTGTAGAGTTGATGAATGAATCAAAAGATGATACAGAAATTGATGTTCTGGAGTGGAATGCTTCTGCCGGAATAAATCTATTGCCGGTATTTAATCCCCAAAATCCAGATATGGTGTTAAAATCTCAAGTCACTATTTCACAATATAGGGTTGATAAATTGATAGGAAGATACACTCCATCTACATATGGTCCTAATGTAAATGAGGGAATTAAGGGAAAAGCTGAAAGAAGTTTTGCCAAGAGTTCTGATTTAAATCTTGAATGGGTGACTAATTTCTCTTCTAAAATACAGGAACATCAGATTCGTGCTATGGTTGGTTATAGCTATGCTTATGGAGTGAGTCAGGGGTTGGATGCAGAAAATAGAAATTTTGATTCTGATGCACTGACTTATAACAATATTGGTTCAGGACTATATGCAGCTATTGAGGGCCAGACACTTATGGGAACATCCAAAAGTGACCATAAATTGATTTCTTTCTTTGGACGTGTTAATTATGACTGGAAAGAACGATATATGCTATCATTGTCATTAAGGCATGAGGGATCTTCTAGATTTGGTAGAAATCATAAGTGGGGAAATTTTCCGGCTGTTTCATTTGGCTGGCGTTTGTCTGATGAAAAATTTATGAGTGGAATTTCTTGGATTAATGATTTGAAGATTCGTTATGATTATGGTGTAACAGGTAATCAGGAATTTGGAAATTACCAGTCTTTAGCTACTTACGGAGCTTTTGGATGGTATCAATATAATGGAACTAATTTTCACGTATGGGGACCAAACAAAAATATTAACTCAGAACTACGTTGGGAAAAAGGTAAGAACCAAAATATAGGTATTGACTTTTCTTTATTTAATAATAAAGTGACAGGTTCTTTGAATTATTATATACGTAGACAGGAAGATCTTTTGGGTAATTATAATGTACCTACACCTCCTAATTTGTATAGTACAATATATGCAAACGTGGGAACTTTGCGTAATACTGGTTTTGAATTTGATATAACCGTTGTTCCTATTGTTAATAAGAATTTTAGTTGGAACTTTACAGTTGTGGGAGCGACAAATAGTAATGAATTTGTAAGTTTTTCTAATGACATATATAAAGGACAGAGTTATTATTCAACTTGTGAAATGGCTAATCCAAATAACCCTGGGTATTTGCAGAGAATACAGGAGGGAGAACGCATTGGTAATTATTTTACTTATAGATATGCTGGAGTTGATGCAGAAGGAGATTGGATGGTTTATAGTAAAAATGGAGAAAAGATACCTGTTGCGAAGGCTACTGAAGACGATAAAACTATAACGGGAAATGGACTTCCTGTATTTACTGGTTCTTTTACCAATAATTTTACATATAAGAATTTTGATTTTACACTTTCTTTAAGAGGAGCTTGTGGATTTGATATATTCAATGTTCATGATTTTTATTATGGTTTACAGAGTGGTACTACTAATCTTTTGACAACTGCATATTCTAAGAATGCTCATATCAAAAAGGGTATAAATATTTTGAGTGATTATTTTATAGAACCTGGTGATTATTTAAAGATAGATAATGTTACGGTAGGTTATACTCTAAATATAAACAAAAAATTTATTGAGAATATGCGTGTTTTTGGAACGGCTAATAATTTATATACTTTCACAAAATTCTCGGGTGTTGATCCATCTACATATCAGGTAAATGGATTGACTCCTGGAACATTTGGAGGTAATGCAAATTATTATCCATCAGCATTTCAATTTATCTTTGGTTTACAGGTAAACTTTTAAATTATCTTAATATGAAAAATAAAGGAACAATTTTAGTTATAGGATTATCTTTAGTATCTGCTTTTAATCTAATATCATGTACAGACTTATCGGAAACTGTATATAGCTCAGTTACTTCCAATAATTATTATAATACTAAGCAAGATATCATAAATGCTGTATATAGACCGTTTGAAGGTATATATTCAGTTGTAAGTCAGGCCAACTGGAGTGAAGAATGTTGTGCGGATCAACTTATTACACCAAGTAGAGGAACATGGTGGGTTGATGGAGGTGTATGGGTAAAGTTCCATAAACATCAATATGATGATATAGTAGAGGCCCGTTGGAATCAAGAGTGGAATAGTATCTATCTGACTATAGCACAGGCAAATATCGTATTAGATGATTTGGATAGGCTTTCTCCTAGTAGATTTGATATTAGTGATGAGGAATGGAACTCATTTAAGGGACAGTTAAGATGCATAAGAGCTTATCAATATCTTAGATTAATAAATGCTTATAGAAATGTGGTTCTTTGTACTTCTTCAGACCAGGCCATAAATGAGAAACCTGAAAACCGTAAGCAAGTGTCTCCTCAAGTTTTATTTGCTTTTATAGAAAAAGAGTTGAATGATTGTATTTCTATTTTGCCTTCTAAGCAAGGTAAAAGTGGAAACGGTGTATTACAGGGCCAATGTACTAAAGCGTTTGCTGCAGGGCTTTTGGTAAGACTTTACTTAAATGCAGAGAAATGGATTGGAGAGGCTAAATGGCAAGAATGTATAAATACTTGTGATAGAATTATTAATGGAGAATTTGGCTTTTACGATATTGCAAAGAATTGGTATGAACCTTTTGACTGGAATAATGAAACGTCAAATGAGGTGATATTTGCTTTTCAATCATCATATGGAATGAATCATTGGCATATGTTGCAGAACCACAGAACTGTGTATGGAAGAAGTATGCCTTATGGGTCTGCTAATTATTTGGACATTGAGGGAGATGGAGAAAGAAATCCTCAATTTGCATTATCGCCAAGTTATGATAACCAAAATCCAGCGCAACTTTTTAATTATGATTTAGGAATGGTAACCCAGAAATTTAAAAAATATCCTGGAGATATTCGTTACAAGCAATATAAAAATACCAGTAATAATACAAGGGAAGGAATGTTTTTCCTTGAAGGGAAAATTCCAAATAGTAAGGTCGAAGGAGGATATGCCAAAGATCCATTTAATCAATATGTCATTTATCTGAGAGATCAAGTTGGGCGCTTTGAGGGAAAAGCAGAACAGGGTATAATATCTAATCAAGCGTATGCTGAATCTAAATATGAAAATGGTGATTTTAACTCTGGACTATATTGTGTGAAATATCCTTTCTATCCTTTTAATGGAGGATATTTTGCTGAATCTGATTATACGATATTAAGATATCCTGAGATAATATATTCTAAGGCTGAATGTTTGATCAGATTGGGTGATACGAACGAGGCTGGAAAATTATTAAATAGTGTGCGTAAACGAAATTATTCCGACTTTAACAGCAATATCGCTTATCAACCAGAAGGAAATGTTAAACTGGATTTAAATGAGATGCTTGATGAATGGGGACGTGAGTTTTTAAATGAGACTCGTAGGCGTACTGATTTAATAAGATTTGGCCGTTTTCAGGATGCGTGGTGGGACAAACCTGCAGATACTGATGATCATTATGAAATATTTCCAATACCTCAGACTGCATTAGAACAGAATGAATATTTAAAACAAAATCCTGGATACCCAGATATTACTAGATAAGATATTTATAGGAATAAAAAATTAAAGCCATGAGAAAAAATAAATTGTTAATTTTAAATGTTTTAATGCTGCTTGTTGGCATTTTAATTTGTCAAGGTTGTCAGAAAAAATATGAAATGGTAGATCCTCCGTTTATTGTTGAAGAAGATGATCTTGATGAGGAGATTATGATACCTGATGATTTGAATAGTTATTTTGTAACTCCTACCGGAAAAGGAAAGATGGATGGGAGTACTTGGGATAATGCTATGAGTGAAGATGCATTTTATAACTTGTTAAGAGTAAATGATAATAGTGATGTGACAATATCCAATGCCGAGATGTTGGACGGTAAAAATATATATTTATCTGGTGGAAATTATAATGTACTTAAAAGCAATAATGGTATAAAAGTTGATTTTAGTGCATATACCAGTACGGTAACATTTATAATTGAGGGAGGATACGATCCGTCAAGTACAGGAATAGATCTTACAAAACGTAATAGTGAGGAGTTTGAAGCAATTCTAACTAGATCAGAAGAAAATACGGCAGTTAATACTTTGAATTCTATGTTTCAAATTAACAGTAAAGTTAATATAACATTTGATGGTTGTACATTCGATGGTATTTATGCACAAGATGACCAAGGTCAATTAAGAGCTTTTTATTTATCTGCTGTAGATAATAGTTTAAATCTAAAAGATTGTAAAATAGAGAATTTTAATGTAGTAAATGATAAATCTACACTTGCAGGCAGAGGAGGAGCTTTAAGTATTCAGAAAGGTAATATTTATTTAAACAATGTGGAAATAACTGGTAATGTAGCGAATAATAGAGGAGGAGCTATTAATATCCTTGACAGCAATTGCTTACTTTTCATGAATGGGTGTACTCTAAGTAATAATACGGTTGTTGGTGCATGGGCTACAGCTATTCATACAGGTGGTGGACCAAAAATTTGCATGAACAATACGACTATTTTAGGAGGTGAAGGAAGTGGAACTCAGAGTATTACTGTAAATGGTGACGGTTTTTTTATTTTTTCTAATACTACTATAATAAGTAATAAAAATAATAACTATGGTGCTTTAAGAAGTCCAACTAATGCGGCTTTATTGGTGAATTCATTAATACTTAAAGGTGAAGGTACGAGAACTATTTATTTTGAAAAGGCCACGTGCGATTCAAAAGGTTATAATGTATATCAAGCTGCTGATTCTGGATGGAAAGGCGTAGAAACAGATACAGATCTTAGTAGTAGCAATTTCCCTATTCCGGAATTGAAGAATGGGGTTTATGAATGGAGTGTTGATGAAGTTGGACAAATTAATGCTTTTGCAGCAAAAGATTATGTAATTGAAGCAGTTAGAAGTTATATGGCAGGTGATGTCGCTCTTGGTGAGAAATTTGTAGAATGGTGTGGGGAAGAGGCTTTTGGAGTTGATGGTAGAGGAGTTGTACGTAATCCAAACAGAATGCAGCCAGGAGCTTTCGATAGTGTGTTAGAATAACTTAATATGGAAATATTATGAATAAGTATATTATACTATTTTTATTTACTGTTTTGGGCATTAATGCCCAAAACAGATCTGATATAATACGTGAGAAACTAATAGCTCGAGATTATAGCAGTGTGTTAGTAACGTCGCACAGGGGAGATTGGAGGAATTTTCCAGAAAATTCACTTGAGGCTATAGAAAGTGCCATAAAAATGGGTGTTGATATTGTGGAGTTGGATGTCCAAAAGACTAAGGATGGAACATTGATATTAATGCATGACGAAACATTAAATAGAACAACAACAGGAAAAGGTAAAATTTCTGATGTTGATATCGATTATATTTCAGATTTGAGGCTTAGAAATGGATGTGCAATAAAAACAATTTGTAAAGTGCCTACTTTGGAAGAAGCGTTAGTCTTGGCTAAAGGCAAAGTCATGATCAATATTGATAAAGGCGATAAGTATTTTGATGAAGTTTATAAACTTTCATTGAAGACAGGTACTACTAACCAAATTATAATGAAGGGAAATGAGGCTCCTGAAGTAGTAAAAAGATTGTTCGGTAAATATTTAAATGAAATAATATATATGCCGATAGTAAATCTTGACAGTGCTAACGCTGAAGCCCAAATAAGATCTTTCTGTAACGAGTTGAATCCTGTTGCTTTTGAACTGTTATTCGAAGATGATAAAAATAAGTTGCCGTTAAAAATAAAAACAGAATTAAAAGATAAATCTTTTATTTGGTATAATACATTGTGGAATACTATGGCAGGTGGGCATGATGATGATATGTCATTAAAGGACCCAGATTCGGGTTATGGGTATCTTATAAATGAATTAGGAGCTCGTATAATACAAACAGACAGACCTGCTATGTTGTTAGAGTATTTACGGAAATTGGGCTTGCATGATTAGATCATGTGTTTGGTTAAGCATACAAATATTATTTTAATTATATAAGGACAGTAGTGTCCAATAAATTTGGTACAGTACATAAAATCAAATTTAAATTGAACAGTTTCATCATCCATATTTTCAATCGTTTCGGAGTCTGCAAAGAGGTTTCTGAATGGAGTCTTGTCGGTAAGAACTCAGCTCTGTACTCGAAGGACATTAAAAGTTGTCCTTTTGAGTTGGTAGTCATGTTCGACAATGGGCACGAGGCGTTATGTGATGACTGTAACATATGTTTGTGTTTTCACAGCATTCTCTCTAGTCCTCCAAAAAGGAAAGATTCTAAGATGCTGTTTTATTCATCTGAAAAACAGTTTAACCTGCTACCCTTGTTTGTAAAGTATGGCGACATCCTTAATTTTGATTGTGAAGTCATTAGTAAGGAATGTAAACGTCCTCTTCCGTTCAGGAGCATAGTAAACTATCCTCCTCTGTTCAAATGGATACTTTCTCTTGGGAAGTGGGCCTTTAGACCTTATGGTCTGAGCAAACAATACATAAGCGTCCCTATACAACAGCTCATTTCTAGATACAATTTCATATTTGAAATATTTCTTCGTTTGGATAATGAACATTGGGTCGATGCATTTCCTGTAGAATTCTGTAAGGTTGTAGTATCCTTCTTCAAAGATATAGAACGTATTAGACTCATACGGTATTTCATCCATTGCTTTCATATCATGAAGTTTCGTTTTCGTAATGTGAATGTATGTAGGAATCTGAGTGATTACATCAAACAGTGTATGTATCTTGGTTCCATTTGTTGTCTTTCCGAAGCAAGTTCATACGGAAAGAAGTCTCATGTAGAGGTGTATAGTCGTCGAATTAAACGCGTAAAACTTTCTATTGAGTTCAAATGGCCTTGTAATTCTCTTGCTTTGTGCAAGATTAGTCATATAGTAGGCAAACTTTTCAAAGATTTTGTAGTCTTGGTTCGCATTGGTATAAGGCATATTGCTCAGCTTTATGTCTCTTTTGTCGAAACCAAGGTGGTAGCTCTTGCTTTTGGTGGCATTAATGATAGTGACGACTTCTCTGTGTTTGTCGCAGTTTGCAAGTTGTCCAAATATTATGATAAGAAGGGATAAAGTGCTTCGCCCACTTGTTTTTCTTCGTGTCGTTTTATAATGTCGTCAAAGGTTCTCTGAGGAAGAAATTTGATGAGTTGACTGAATAAATTGCTCGCATTCATGCTTGTCCGTTTATAGTACAGGCAGCAAATATGGGAAATGAATTCAAGTCGACAGCAGATTTTATTACAGCATTTGATTATATATAAATAAGTTACAAAGGTGGTTTGGAAATATTTAAACTTTAGTGATATTATTTATTACTGAACAGATTCTTATAATTAGAATTAATATAACGAAAAATGAGATATTTATTATTTATAATTTTATTATTTCCTTTTGTACTTAATCTTTATTCCCAGAAATTTAAATACATTTCTGTAAATAATCTTGAACTGATAGGCAAAGCTTGTAATACTGAGGCTTTTTTTCATAGAATAGATACTTTGAAATATAATAATTTGCCGAAGGAAGTGAAAGAACTTAGTACCAATTCAGCAGGTTTGGCTATATCATTTAAAACAAATAGTCCTATAATAAAAGCAAGATGGGAAGTCGCAAATAAAAGAGACTATAATAACATGTCACCTATTGTTCAAAAAGGAGTAGATTTGTATATAAAAGACAATAATAAATGGATTTTTGCAGGTGTAGGTAAACCTATAGGTAAGAATTCTGATGTTACAGTGGTGAAGAACATGAACAATGATTCTAAGGAATGTTTATTATATTTACCTTTATATGATGAAGTTAAGAATATGGAAATAGGTGTTACAGAGGAATCATTTATCGATAAGAATTATAATCCATTTAAAGGTAAAATTATAGTTTATGGATCTAGTATAACGCAAGGTGCATCCGCCAGCCGTCCTGGATTAGCTTATACATCACAGCTGTCTCGTAGCAGTGGAAGACTATTTGTAAATCTTGGATTTAGTGGAAGTGGAAAAATGGAAGCTTCGGTAGCTGATATGTTGGCAGAGATTCAGGATGTTGATGCATATATTTTAGATTGCATTCCTAATCCATCTCCTGAAGAAATAGAAGAAAGGACAATTAATTTTGTAAATACAATACGAAAAAATCATCCTAATGTTCCGATAATATTTATTCAGTCTATTATTAGAGAAACCGGAAATTTTGATCAGGAGGTAAGTGAATATGTGTGTAGACAGAACCGTGCTATTAATTTGGAAATACGAAAATTAAAAGAAGCTGGAGTTAAAGAGCTTTATTTAATAAAAGAAGATAATTTTCTAGGAACAGATCATGAAGGATGCATTGACGGCATTCATCCTAATGATGTAGGTTTTAGTCGAATGATTAAGAAATATAAAAAATACATATCAAGGATTTTGGATATTAAATTTAATTAAGAATATTGGGTAAATGTTTGTAGAAAATAAGGTGGCATATGAAGATGATGGCGCATAATCCTTTCCTATGCCATTTTTCTTGTAGTTTTTCTTGGGGATATTCAGTAAATAGTATAAAATCAGCCGACTAATTTGCAATGCTTTGTGTATGAACTAGTTGGCTGGTTTTTGTTGCTCGCTGAATGTCCCTATTGTAACTTTTGAACAATCCTACTTTCTTCATGTCACATTCTTCAAACTACCGTAAGCATTCGGTAAACCACGTTGCAAATTTTGTGAATTAGTTCCGAATCGGTG
>ENA-UOJA01002243-UOJA01002243.1-human-gut-metagenome-genome-assembly--contig:-C19-NODE-2243-length-13785-cov-8.944064_pt1 | contig 13785 bp, 15 predicted proteins | sample MGYA00242337_ERZ723884 | MGnify/ENA metagenome assembly ERZ723884
AATGTCAAGCCGTTTTACAAATTTCGTAATTTTCGCCAATTGGCGGGTAATCCCATAATTCCACGAATTTTCTTCAGAGGTATAGATTTCAGTTGGGAAGATAATTCGTTTAATATCGTTTCCAATTTTGTGTGATATTCTCTATATTCAGTATCAGATAAAAGTAGCTTAAAAGCAACCATTCATCAAGTTTCAGAAACATCTTGTTGTCATCGTAGCCTCTGTCCATGGCAAAGGTTGCTTTGCCAAAGAGAGCCGCACCACGTTCCATTGCAGAAAAAATAACATCATTTATAGAGGTAAAATGCTTTTCTTTTGAAGAATGAATTTCTGAAAAAATACTGACAGGATGATTATTTTTAGTGAGAACACAGGCTTCTGTCACATGATATCCTTTTTCATAAACTGTTTTGGAAGCAGTACTTTTAGAGCCGTCTCTGACAAGTCCGAGAGCTTCAAATTTGTAACCATCAGGCTTTACAACGTCGCTGTCATCGATGTGTATGACAGGCTCTTGCGGAGCCCATTTACGGATGGTAGTAAGATAAGATTTAAGTGCGGTGGAGGAAGTGCCATTGTTTAAATGCCTGGTTAGCCGTTCAACAGAATTGACCTTTTTAGTATCTTTATGAAGCTGATCCACAACATCGGTTAAAATACAGCTTCCGGAAGCAAGCATACCGTAAGTCATATCGGCAGAAAACTTTTTATCCGGCTGGGACAGGTGTTTTGAAATTTTATTTGATAAGTATTTGATGTAAAATTGATCATGAGGAATTCTCCTTCTTTTTGTTTAGTAGATTTTTGTTTGGTCACTTAAATTTTACATCAAAAAGGATGAAGATTCCTTATATTTTGGGCATTTTTTGAAAGTTGTTTATAGCAGAGTCTGTGAAAGCAGGGGAGTGTGGATAAAAGTACGGAAACTCAAGTAAACTCCATAATGCAGAACAACAAAGGTTATGTTATACTTAGAAAGTGAACTGTCAACAGTAGATGCAAAAGACGAAAAGGAAAAGCCAATGAACCGTAATCATAATGTTTCAACAGGGAGTCTGATTTTACTCTTTGTGATTGTATTTGTCATCGCAAATGTAGCATTTGCCATTGCCATGGCAGCCATGGGTGAAGATGCAGCGATGGTAAAAAAAATTGCAATGCAAACAGGAATCATAGTATTGGTCAATTCTGTGCTTCTGATATTAGTCGATTGCTGTACGGGAATCGAAAAAAAGATATGGGACAGGAAAAATGAGACGGATTGCTTCGCAGGTGAAACCTATCAGCTGTTAAAGTGCAGTCCTCTTTATTTTATGCTGCCAATTGCCACGATTCTTATCGATATTATGATGGTTGTGATGTCGTGGCCCGAATATCAGGAAAATCCACAGGCTTTGATAGCAGATTTGATGCAGGATAGGAAGACCGCGCTTGGTTTTTTTGTGTATGCAGTCGTATTTCATGTTTACAGTATATACGTGATTTTTCGGTACTGTGGTTATAAGGTGTATTACACGAGAACTAAAATTGTCGTATCAGGCGTTTTTCGGAAAAAGAATATTTTATGGAGTGAGGTAAGGAGCATAGAGCATCACTATGTGACAAAGAAGAAACGCCAGGAACTGGTATTAAAGACCAGAGACGATAAGATTGTATTTCGTTCAGACATATTAAATGATGGCTGGGAAATGTTTTTAAGCTGGACGGAGTCGTTGGCGGACCTGTATCAGATTGGGATAAATGGAGTATATCATTCTTACAATTGACGCATTTATACATCCGAGAAATTTGCAAGGGAATTTGAGGAGGTAATAAAATAGTGTACGAAACAGACAGGCTTATAATGCGACATTTCTTACCGGATGATGTGGAAAAGTGTATGGAAAGCTGGGGCAAAGACACGAATCTGGGAAGGTACATAATAGGTTACCCTATGACGGATATTGTCCAAATGAAAAATTTTGTTGAAAGTATGTCCAGACAAAAAAATGCGTGGGTTCTCGTTGAAAAAGAAAGTAATGATATCGTGGGGTATGTTATTGGTGAAAAATACCAGGGAAATAAATATTCCTATGAAGCACTCAAATATCTTTTGCAAATATATTTTACAGAATACGGCTTGTACCTGATTGAAGCCAAATACAATGCGAGTAATAAAGCATCAGAGCAAATATTACAGAGATTGGGATTTAAAAAAGAGGCTGTTTTAAGAGGCAGAAGAATGAATTTTCTTACAGGAGAAAGAAATGATATGGTAATATGCAGTATAGATAGAAAAGAAATGGATAAGTATACTGCGATAAATGCTCGTTGAGCGTATGCCAACAGTCGGTTGCTTTACGCAGAGTCCATGTATTGGTATCATGAAATTACCAAAAATGATTGGAGGACTGATTTATGGGCTATGATTTAGGTGAAGTGATTTGCCAGTACAGGCAGAGCAGGAAAATGACACAGGATGAATTTGCATCAAGACTTGGAGTGACACCACAAGCGGTAAGTAAGTGGGAAAGAGGCAACGGATTGCCGGATGTTTCACTGATAGAGGGAATCTGTTCCGTATTGGAAATAAGTGCAGATACTTTATTGGGAATTTCGGAAAAGGTGGTAGAAAGCGGCAATCCAATGGAAGATGCAGAAATAAAAACAAATTTGATTGCAGAACCGTTGGTAATCGAGTTTTCTGAGACACTGGTGGAACTGATTTGTGAAGGCTTAAAGACTTCGCTCGTTCAGGAAAGCAGAAAGCGGCTGGCGAGAGAGAACGGACTTCTTCTCCCGATACTCAGATTTAGAGACAATTGTAATCTGGAAAAGAATTCATACCGGATTTTAGTGTATGGCGAAACCGTGTTCCATGGTGTTGTGGAACCGGATGATAAGCATTTTTATGAGACAGTCATAAAAGACATAGAGGATTATTGCAGAACAAATTATGCAAAAGTAATCAATAAGAGCATTGTAAAGACAATGATTGATAATCTCAAAAATCAATATCCGGGTGTCGCCGATGGCATGATTCCGGAACAGATATCCTATTTAAAGGTAGAAATGAAGTTAAAGGAAATTCTTGAAGCGGGAGAATCTATCAAGGATTTGATACATATTATTGAGAATTTAGAAGCAGATAATTGCTGAAATTTTATGGACGGTGAAACGGAAGGAGAGCACACCAATGTCGCAGATTACAAAGCGTGCACTTGAGCAGTCATTAAAAAATTTGCTGTTAAAAAAGCCGTTGACGAAGATTACCATCAGCGATATTACAGAGGATTGCGGGATAAACCGCATGACATTTTATTACCATTTCAAGGATATTTATGATTTGGTGGAATGGTCGTGCCTGGAGGATGCGCGCAAGGCACTGGAAGAAAAGAAAACGTATGATACCTGGCAGCAGGGATTTTTGCAGATATTTGAGGCCGTGCTGGAGAATAAGCCGTTTATCATGAACGTGTACCGCTGCGTTCACAGAGAACAGGTGGAAAAATATTTAAAGCCGCTTGTGGACAATCTACTGCTTGGCGTGATTAATGAGGAAGCGGAAGGAATTACGGTGCGGGAAGAAGACCGCGAATTTATTGCACAGGTGTACTCGTATATTTTTGTCGGGCTGATGTTGGACTGGATTAAGGATGACATGAAGGAGAACCCGGAGGACATTGTGGAGCGGCTTGCCGTTTTAATAAAAGGTTCTATTCCGAAGGCACTGTCCCGCTTTAAAGTCTGAATTTTTATCAAAAGGAGCTGTTTGATAAGTCTTTTATCAGGCAGTTCTTTCTGTTTATAGTAAACTCTGCGAATCTGGATATAATGAAATCAGAACAGAAATCTGAGACGAGGAGGTTTTCATTATGTACTATTCTGCAGGAACTTACGAATCATTCGCACACCCGGAAAAACCAAAGGATGTGGACAAAAAATCAGCATACATCATCGGTACAGGACTTGCCGGTTTAACGGCAGCATTTTACCTTGTCCGCGATGGTCAGATGAAAGGGGAGCATATTCATCTTCTTGAGAAGTTAGAACTTGCCGGCGGCAGCTGCGATGGCAGGAAGGATGTCACGAAAGGATTCTTTATGCGTGGCGGACGTGAGATGGACAACCATTTTGAGGTAATGTGGGATATGTTCCGCGATGTGCCGTCGTTAGAGACCCCGGGCGTTTCCGTGCTGGATGAATATTACTGGCTGAACAAGCATGACCCGAACTATTCCCTCTGCCGTGCCACGGTGGAACGCGGGGAAGATGCGCACACTGACAAGAAATTCAACCTGGATAAGGAGTCGGCGCAGGCGCTTTCGAGACTTTTTATTACACCGGAAACAGAGCTGGAGGGCAAAAAGATTTCGGATGTACTTCCGGATTCTTTCTGGGAAACGAATTTCTGGCTTTACTGGCAGACGATGTTTGCATTCCAGCGCTGGTCAAGTGCCCTGGAAATGAAGCGGTATCTGTGCCGTTATGTCCATCATATTGACGGACTGCCGGATTTCAGTGCGCTCCGTTTTACAAAATTAAACCAGTATGAGAGCCTGATTCTGCCGCTTGTAAACTATCTGCAATCTCATGGTGTTCAGATTGAGTATGGAATGGATGTAAAAAATGTCATCATTGAGACGGTCGGTGACAAAAAGATTGCAAAGCAGATTTTGTATGTGAAGGACGGGAAAGAGCAGGCAATTGATTTGATTGAGGATGATCTGGTCTTTATCACAAATGGCTGCTGTACGGATTCTTCCTGCTATGGAGACCAGACGCATCAGCCGGATTTATCAAAGTTAAAGGATGGATATGGCGAGTCCTGGGATATGTGGAAGGCAATTGCAGCGCAGGCAGAGCATGGCGAATTCGGAAATCCGGATGCATTTTGCAGCAATATTGATGCGACAAACTGGATGAGTGCGACGGTTGCAACATCAAATGAAGAAGTGATTGAGCACATCATGAAAATCTGTAAGCGTGACCCGCGTGCAGGAAAAGTAACAACCGGAGGAATTGTGACGGTCAAGGACAGCACTGACAACTGGTATCTTTCCTGGACGATTAACCGCCAGCCGCAGTTTAAATCACAGGATAAGAATATGGTTCTCGTCTGGCTGTATTCTCTGAATACGAACCGGGAAGGAAATTACGTGAAAAAGGCGATGCGGGACTGCACCGGTGAGGAGGTCTGCCGCGAGTGGCTTTACCATATCGGAATCCCGGAAAATGAAATTGATAAGCTTGCAAAGGATGCCTGCAACACGACGACCTGCTTCATGCCGTATATCAATGCCTTTTTCCAGCCGCGTAAAAATGAGGACCGTCCGCACGTCGTGCCGGATGGCGCAGTGAACTTTGCATTTTTGGGACAGTTTGCGGAAACGCCGCGCGACACTATTTTTACCATCGAGTACTCAATGCGTACCGGTATGGAATCGGTATACACGCTGCTTGATATTGACCGCGGTGTGCCGGAGGTCTGGGGCAGCAAGTACGATGTGAGAGAACTCTTACGCGCCTGCTATTATGCCATCGACAAGAAACCAATCACAGATGTAAAACTTTCGTTTAAGGAAAAGGAAATGTTAAAAGTTTTGCTGCGAAAGGTTCACGGAACGGACATTGAGCTTCTTCTGCGGGAGAGCGGTCTGATTGAATAGAAAACAAATGTAGTGTCTTATTTGCGCCTGTCAGGGGAAACTTCTGGCAGGCGTTTTCCGTTCTGGTCAAAATTTATTTTAAATATTTGCAGTTCAGCCGGTTATGATACCAGATTAAAACCAGCAGACCGCCGAGACACTCGATACCGCCCGCAATCGCGGCGCCATATCCATGGGGACCATCCATAACAAGACCGATGAAAAAGCAGAGCACAAAGGCAGCCGAATATACCATCCACATAATGCCGTGCCTGTGATTGTAGGCTTTTACATCTGTAAGCTGCTCAGCCTTTGCATATACCTTCTAATACAAAGCATAATGCAATACAATAACAAAGTCAATAGCGAAGGGAACCGTGCATTGTGTGTGCAAAAAAATTGTGGTATGATGGGGGAAACAGACAGCTGAGGGAGGGGAAGACGATGAAATTACTGATTAAGCAGCGTGTATTTTCCTGGACAGATACCTATGATATCTATGACGAGGCGGGAAATGCGAAGTACTTTGTAAAAGCAGAATTTTTGGCACTCGGACACCAGATTCATGTCTATGATAGCGCAAAGCAGGAGGTCGGAATGGTAAAACAACGGTTGTTTACCCTGCTTCCGGCGTTTGACATTGAGATAAACGGGATGGATTTTGGCAGCATCCAAAAACAGTTTTCCCTGTTTAAACCGAAGTATGAGCTTGACTACAATGGATGGCGGTGTGAGGGCGATTTTCTTTCGTGGGACTATGATGTGTATGCAGGATGCAGTGTTGCCGTGCATATCTCCAAGGAACTGTTCCGCTGGGGAGATACATATGTGATTGACATTGTAAACCCGGAGGACGAAATCATGGCATTGATGCTTGCCATTGCAATTGATGCGGCGAACTGTTCCGATGGAAATTAAGAAGGAGGAAATACAGATGGAGAGCATTTTTCACAGAATCAGCGTAAGAAAATATAAAGAAAATGAGGTAGAGCAGGAAAAAATCGAGTTGCTGTTACGGGCGGCAATGGCAGCACCTTCCGCCTGCAACCAGCAGCCGTGGGAGTTTTATGTTGTGACGGATAAGAACGTAATCCGTGAACTTTCCGAGGCATCTCCGTATGCAAAATGTGCAAAGGATGCGCCTGTGGTGTTTGTTCCATGTTTCCGGTCGGAGGGAATCGCACCGGAATATTTTAACATTGATTTGAGTGCGGCAGTGGAAAATCTGCTTTTGGAGGCGGATGCACAGGGACTTGGTGCCGTGTGGATGGGCATTTCACCGGATGAGGGCAGAATGGAGGCAGTCAGGAATGTACTTCACCTGCCAGAACACCTTCATGCATTTGCGCTTGTTCCGTGCGGATATCCGGCAGAGGAGCGTGCACAGGAAGATCGGTATGACGAGAGCAGAGTTCATTACGTGAGATAAGGAGAGAACACCGATGGAAGACTACAGCATTGCAAATACAACCAAGGAACAGCGGATTGCACTGATTCGACAGTGGATTCCCGATGAAGACGGCACCGACAGCAGAGGAGAGATGGACCTTTGGGAAATCTATGCAGATTACATCAATGGAACGCGTGAAATTTCAGAAATCAATGCGGCGATGTCCGGAACGTATTATACAGAGGAGGATTTGCAGTAATGGAAACCTGGTATTATGAAGTAGTGTCAATTGACGGAGATTATGCCAATCTGCGCAGAACCGACATCCCGTCGGATGATTTGAAGTTAGTGGCAAGGGCACTGCTTCCGGCAGAGATTATGGAAGGCAGCAGGCTCAAGTACGAACTGATGCAGTACGAGCTGATGGCATAGAAACGGAGCAGAACAAATATGTTTTTTCGGGAAGATAATACCTATAATGATATCAGGGATAAATCGCTGATGCAGTGGCTTGATGAGATGGAGCAGCATGAGGATGTGGCGGTGCGAAGCGGCGTCCGGCTTGCGCGGGATTATATCCAGTACTTAAAGGATGAGAATCAGAAGCTTAAGAATGAAAATGAGCTGAAAAACAGCTATCTGAAGAAGATGGCGGGGAAGTAAGTGGGAAGAGGTTCGTGTGAATGTAATGCCAATTGAAGAAATCATAGAGCGGGTGACAGCAATATGCAAAAAAAATGACGTGAAACATCTGGCATTATTTGGCTCGTTTGCAACGGGCGCAATATCTGCCACTGTTTGAACAGCTAGAGAAAACTGTCAGGAAATATTATCGGGATTCATGATTGTAAATACCGGACAGATATGCTAATATGGTAAAAGTTTCATAGAGAAGATAATTGGTGCCGGCTGTATCCGCGTGCGGATGCAAAGCCGGTTAAAAGGGAAACAGGTGCGATTCCTGTACGATCTCGTCACTGTGATTAGGGAGTGCAGATTCCAAAGATAAGTCACTGATGTACTTTGCAGTATGTTGGGAAGGCGGAATCTGTGTGATGATCTTTCAGCCAGGAAACCTGCCAGTTGTCTGGTACAGGGAAATAAATTTCCCAGATCACGAGTAATTGGTCGTACTGTTATAGGAAGCTGTCTTGCTGTCAGCTTGTTTTTCGTAGACTTATTACTCCGTTCCTTAGAAAGGGCGGAGTTTTTCTTGTCGTGACCTTTTTGTGACCTTTTTGGGGAAAACTTTGTACCTTCTTTGGAACTGCAAAGAAGCAGAGCGCACAAAATGGCGCGGAAAAGAGGAAAATTATGAAAAAAAGGACACTTGTATTGTTAATGACATTTGCAATGTCAGCCAGCCTGCTTGCAGGATGCGGAAATAATAACGCACCGACAACAGCAGACAACACAACAGAGACACAGCAGACAGAGGTTCAGACGGAAGCCCCTGCAACAGAGGAAAGCGCTGATACCGAGGTGGATGATCAGGCAGCAGCAGACCACGTTGCAGAACTGATTGACGCAATCTATGTACAGAGCAGAACCGATGAGACAGATGCACAGTGTGCAGAAGCAAAAGAAGCATGGGATGCCCTGACAGATGCACAGAAGGAACTGGTTTCCGGTGAGAATGCAGACCCGGATTATTTTGGAAGAGATACCGGAGATGCCTCAAAGGATGACCCGCTCAATGAAGACAGCATCGGAGAAAATGAACTTTTAGTGGTAAGCTTTGGTACATCCTTCAATGACAGCCGTACTGCAGATATCGGTGGCATTGAGAAGGCACTGGCAGCAGCATATCCGGACTGGTCAGTAAGAAGAGCTTTCACGGCACAGATTATTATCAATCATGTCCAGGCAAGAGACGGCGAGAGCATTGACAACGTAGATCAGGCATTACAGAGAGCCGTTGATAACGGTGTAAAGAATCTTGTGGTACAGCCGACCCATCTGATGCACGGTGCTGAGTATGATGAGCTGGTAGAGACACTTGAGACATACAAGGACAAGTTTGAAACCGTTACCGTTGCAGAGCCGTTGCTCGGTGAGGTAGGAAGTGATGCAACTGTAATTAATGAGGATAAGGCAAAGGTTGCAGAGGCAATCACAGCCCAGGCGGTAGAAGCAGCAGGATATGATTCCTTAGATGCAGCAAAAGAAGACAAGACCGCATTTGTTTTCATGGGACACGGAACCTCCCATTCTGCAAAAGTAAGCTACAGCCAGATGGCAACCCAGATGCAGCAGCTTGGCTATGACAACGTATATATCGGAACCGTTGAAGGTGAGCCGGAAGAGACTGCATGTGAGAATGTCATTGAAGCAGTGAAAGAAGCAGGATATACAAAAGTAGTTTTAAGACCGTTAATGGTTGTTGCCGGTGACCATGCAAATAACGATATGGCTGGTGATGATGACGATTCCTGGAAGAGCCAGTTTGAAGCAAGCGGATATTTCGAGAGCATCGATACACAGATTTCCGGGCTTGGCGAAATCGAAGCAATCCAGCAGATTTATGTAGAGCATACAAAAAATGCGATTGATTCCCTTGGAACCATCACAACATCCTCTGAGAGTACCTCCGGTACTCTCGAGGATGGGAGCTACCTGGCAAAATTTGATACCGACAGCAGCATGTTTCATGTAAACGAGGCAAATGACGGACGCGGCGTGCTTACCGTACAGGACGGAAAAATGACGATTCACATCAGCCTTGTTTCCAAGAAAATCGTAAACCTGTTTGTTGGAACGGCAGAAGATGCGGCAAAAGAAGGCGCAGCCGTATTGGAGCCGACAACTGACACCGTAAAATACAGTGATGGAACAGAGGAAGAGGTATACGGATTTGACGTTCCGGTGGAAGCGTTAGACCAGGAGTTTGACCTTGCAATCCTTGGATCTAAGGGTGAGTGGTATGACCATAAGGTCAGCGTTTCAGACCCACAGGCAGCAGAAAACTAAGTCCGGTGTAACGTATCCGGTAGAAAAAGTAAGGGATTTCTATGAGAAAAAGAAGAATTTCAGCGATAATTTTAGCAGTACTGCTTCTGGTGCAGATGTTTGCGGGGTGCGGTGCAGGAACGAATACCGGTGCAGCAGGAAGTACATCAGATGGCGCTAAGAGCGGCGGGACAGAGAGCGCAGTGCTCGAGGACGGGGAGTATACCGTAAACGTCACACTAGAGGGCGGCAGCGGAAAAGCCACGGTTGATGAGACGGCGAAAGTGACCGTCACAGACGGACAGGCATATGCCACAATCGTGTGGAGCAGCATCTATTACGACTATATGATTGTGGACGGTGAAAAATATCTGAATGAAAATGAAGGCGGAAATTCGACCTTTACATTCCCAATTGAAGGGGTTCCATGCCAGATGGAAGTCACAGGCGATACGACAGCGATGAGTACGCCGCATGAGATTGACTATACACTGACATTTGTATTTCCGGAGGAAGTGAGCTTTGGGGAGCTTACATCCGGGGGGCAGATGGAACTTGCATATGCCGACCAGTTTTCGGTGGAACAATATGGTGCTTATAAAATGATTACGATCGTGGACAACGGTCGTTTTTTGCTTGTTCCGGAAGGGGTGGAAACGCCGTCAGATATACCGGATGATGTAGTTTTATTGCAACAGCCGTTAAATCAGGTGTACCTGGTATCGAGTGCCGTGATGGATCTGGTCTGTGAAATCGGAGCGCTGCCCCATGTGACATATACTGCAACGAAGCAGAAGGACTGGTATGTGGCAAAGGCAGTAAAGGCGATGGAAGACGGGGAGCTTATCTATGCCGGAAAATACAGTGCACCGGATTATGAGCTTCTGCTTTCCGGCGGGTGCAGTTTTGCCGTTGAAAACACGATGATTACCCACAATCCGGAGGTAAAGGAAAAACTCGAAGAACTCGGTATAAAGGTGATGATTGAGCGCTCAAGCTATGAAAAACACCCGTTAGGGCGGTTGGAATGGATAAAACTTTTTGGCGTCCTGTTTAACAGGGAAGAGGAGGCCAAAGCGTTTTTTGAGGAACAGGTAGCGCGCATTGAGCCGATTCTGCAAAAAGAAAAGACCGGGCAGCAGGTAGCGTTTTTTGCTGTGGCATCGGACGGAACCATCACGGTCCGAAAGCCGAATGACTATGTTGCATCCATGATTGCGCTTGCAGGAGGAACCTATTCGTTAGGGGACTATGTGGATACGGAAGAAAATGCGCTTTCCACGATGAAAATGCAGATGGAAGATTTTTATGCGGCGGAAAAGGATGCGGATGTTCTGATTTATAACGGCACGATAGAGGGAGAGCTGACATCGGTTGACGATTTGATTCAGAAAAACAGTCTGTTTGCCGATTTTAAGGCGGTCAAAACGGGGCAGATTTATACGACCGGAAGCAATTTTTACCAGCAGACGAGCGGAACCTGCGACTTTATCGAGGATTTGAGTAAGATACTGAACGGAGATACGGATTCAGAATTCCGGTTCTTGAAAAAGATACCGGAGTAGAAGATAGGAAAATCATGAAAAAACGGTATATCATTACTTTTGTCATATTAAGCATACTGCTTGTACTGTTGTTATTTTGGAATATCGGAGCGGGAAGTGTGGAAATATCCTGGGCGGATATCGCGCGGATTCTGACCGGAAATGCGCCCGATGAGACGCGTGCGCAGATTGTATGGAAAATCAGACTGCCGCGGATTTTTGCCGCCATCTGGCTTGGCGGAGCACTTTCCGTGTCGGGATTTCTGTTGCAGAGCTTTTTTCATAACCCGATAGCAGGGCCTTATGTGCTTGGAATTTCATCCGGGGCAAAGCTTGTCGTGGCGCTTGTCATGATTTTTCTGCTCGAGAGAGGAATCACCATCAGCTCTGCCGGGATGGTTGCCGCTGCATTTGTCGGCTCATTGCTTGCGATGGGATTTGTGCTTTTGATTTCATTTAGGGTGTCTAAGATGTCGCTTCTGGTGGTCTGCGGAATCATGATAGGCTATATCTGTTCTGCCATTACGGATTTCTGCGTTACCTTTGCAAATGATTCCAATATCGTAAATCTCCATAACTGGTCGATGGGCAGTTTTTCGGGAATGACCTGGGAAAATATTAAGATGATTGTTCTGATTGTCGGAGTTTCGCTTGCGGTGACCTTTTTTCTTGCAAAACCGATTGGCGCTTATCAGATGGGTGAGGCGTATGCAAGAAATCTTGGCGTCAATGTGAAAGCGCTCCGCGTGGGATTGATTTTGCTTTCGAGCCTGCTTTCCGCCTGCGTGACTGCATTTGCAGGACCGATTTCCTTTGTGGGAATTGCAGTGCCGCATCTGGTAAAGCTTGCGACAAAGACGTCAAAACCGCTCATTTTGATTCCGGGCTGTTTTTTATGCGGTGCGGTCGTCACACTGTTTTGTGACGGAATCGCAAGAACCGTGTTTGCACCGACCGAAATCAGTATCAGCTCCGTGACGGCGCTGTTTTTGGTTCCGGTTGTCATTGCGGCGATGCTGCGCAGACAGGAGGGATATCGATGACAGGCGATATTATTTCAAAAAACGTCATTTCAGAAAACGGCATCCACACAGAGCACCTGACCGTGGGCTATGACCGGATTCCGCTTATCCGGGACATCAATTTAAGCGTGGGGCGTGGCGAGATTCTGACACTGATTGGACCAAACGGTTCCGGAAAATCAACGATTCTAAAAACCATCACAAGACAGTTAAGGGAAGTAGAGGGCACGGTGTTCCTCGGGAAAGATTCCATGCAAAAGTTAAAGGACAGCGAGGTTTCCAAAAGACTTTCCATGGTGATGACGGAGCGCATCAAAACAGAATTGCAGACCGGCAGGGAGATTGTGGCATCCGGCAGATATCCTTACACCGGAAGATTTGGCGTGTTGTCAGAACAGGACTGGGCAAAGGTGGACGAGGCGATTACGCTCGTGCACGCCGAAAAAGTGCAGGAACAGGATTTTATGAAAATCAGTGACGGGCAGAGACAGAGACTGATGCTTGCACGGGCAATCTGCCAGGATACGGACATTCTGATTCTCGATGAGCCGACGTCCTATCTGGATATGGGATTTAAGATGGACATTCTTGCCAATATCCGGATGCTTGCGCGGGAGAAAAAAATGGCAATCATCATGTCGCTTCATGAGTTAGACCTTGCCGCGAAGGTTTCGGATATCATTGCCTGCGTCAAGGGCGCAGAGATTGACCGGGTGGGAACACCGGAGGAAATCTTTTCCGGGGACTATGTGCAGAAGCTTTACAGTGTGCCGGAAAAAAGCTTTGACCCGGTCACAGGGGAAGTATTTCCGGGCATGGGACAGGCACAGAGGTCTCCTGAGGTCTTTGTTATCGGTGGAGCCGGGGATGGAATCCCGGTATACAACCGGCTTTGCAGGCAGAACATTCCGTTTGCAGCCGGAATTTTGCAGGAAAATGATGTGGAATTTGCCACGGCGCAGGCACTTGCAGCCGAGGTTGTCTGGGAAAAGGCATTTTATCCGGCAGAGGCAGAGACGGAGGAGCGTGCAAAACAACTTATCGACAGATGTAAAACATGCATCTGTGCGGTGAAAACATTTGGACCGCTAAACGAGGCGAATAAAAGGCTGCTTCTTTATGCGAAAGAGAAGGGAAAGCTGGCAGAATAAAGAAAAAGTGATATTGAATAACCCCCGGGTGCGGCAGATTTGCCACCACCGGGGGTTATTATTACAAAGATATACGTGACTTGCACAGATAAAACAACACGA
>ENA-UOJA01002249-UOJA01002249.1-human-gut-metagenome-genome-assembly--contig:-C19-NODE-2249-length-13720-cov-7.007391_pt1 | contig 13720 bp, 10 predicted proteins | sample MGYA00242337_ERZ723884 | MGnify/ENA metagenome assembly ERZ723884
CGGCAAAATCGACTGACCTTTCTTTTTTACCCAACAATATCTTTAATTAAGGGAAACGGGGCTTTCCCAGCCGGAGCTGGCGATCATCGTCGAGCTGGCCGACCTGTTTCAGGTATCCATGGACGTGCTCATTGGATATGAGCTTCGAAACAACGACAGAGAAAGCGTCATTGAACGATTAAAGCAGTATGTTCATGACAGAGATCATGTTCATGGCAGCGATCCCGTTGATGCGATATCCGATGTAGAAAAAGCGCTGCAGCGGTATCCGAACTGCTTTGAGATCGTCTATCGCAGCGCAAGGATCTACCGTGTAAAGGGGCTGTATCTGAAAAACCCTGCTTATTCCGAAAGAGCAATTTCTCTGTATCGCCATGCCTGCCTGCTGATCGGGCAGAATACTGACCCTGAGATCAGCGAGGTATCCATTCATTTGGAAATGGCGCAGGTGTATATTTCCCTTGGACAGACCGAAAAAGGTCTGGAGATCCTGAAGAAGAACAATCCCTGCCGGCTCAATCATCCGAAGATCGGGGAGGTGCTTGCATCTTCCTGTAATGACGCAAAAGGAGCGCTTCCGTATCTTTCGGCCGCACTGCTGGATCTGACCGTCACCCATATGCAGATCGTCATGGGCTATCTCAATCTATATTGCAAGCAGAGGGACTATGAAAACGCGCTGCTTTTACTGGATTGGGCATTGGCGTTTTATCCAGGGCTGAAGTGTCCGCAGAAGCGAAGCTATCTGGACAAGAGCGAAGCAGCCCTTTGGGCGGTCCGCGCGGATGTGCTCTGGCGTTTGGAGCAAAAGGAGGATGCTGCGGACAGTCTCAGAAAAGCGAAGGTCGCCGCGACTGCCTTTGACCGGGAGCCGAATTACGATGCACGGAATATCCGGTTTGTTTCCGCAGCAGAAGCCGCAACAGCCTATGATGACATGGGCAGTACCGCCATGGATGTCATTGATACGATTCTTGCGGACAGCGATGAACCAATGCTGCTCACACGATGGATGAGGATTCAGAATGAAGAATAAACGCAGAGAATATACGGCACAATTTTATAAAAAGAATCATATCGCATTTGCGGCCGCGCTCCTTTCGTCCCTGCTCACCTCCGCGCTGAACCTTTATATCGCGTGGGTGCTCCAGCAAATGATCGACGCTGTGTCCGGCGTCCCCGGCTCCTTTGCATTGTCTGCTCTGCTTTGGTTCGTTCTCAGCGTCATTGCAGCGATCATCTTACTGAAGACTGCGAGTTACTTTTCCAAGCCGTGCTTTATGGAAAAAGCGATGAAGCAATATAAGAATTACGCATTCTGTAAGCTGACAAGAAAAAGCATCTCGGCCTTTGGTGCTGAAAATACCGCGAATTACATATCTGCGTTCTCCAATGATGCGGCAACGATCGAAAACAGCTATCTGGATGCGCAATTCAATATTCTGTTCTCGCTTGTCATGCTGCTCGGCGCTCTCATCATGATGATCGCATACAGTCCGATGATGACCGTCGTTGCCTGCCTGTTCTTTGTTCTGCCCATAGGCGCTTCCTATATCACTGGCAATCGCATCGAAAAAGCAGAGCGAAAAATATCCGAGAAAAACAGTGAATTAACAGCTACTTTAAAGGACAGCTTAAGCGGGTTTGCGGTGATCAAAAGTTTCAGAGCAGAAACCGCAATTTTCAAAATTTTTTCAAAGAACAATGCCGAAGTGGAACAGGCAAAATGCGAGAAGCGAAAGCAGGTAACGGTCGTCAGCACGTTGGCCGGAGCAGCCGGAGTCACCGCACAGCTCGGGACATTTTTAGTCGGAGCGTGGCTTGCTCTGTCCGGCCGGGGGATCACACCGGGTGTATTGATCCTTTTTGTTGACTTGACTGCGTATGTAATAACCCCCATTCGCGAATTGCCGGAACAGCTTGCATCCCGAAAGGCGGCAGCTGCACTGATCGATAAGCTTGCTGATTCCCTGGAAGATCATGTCCGGGACGAAGGTTCTCTCGTTCCGAAGCAGTTGAATTGCGGGATCACATTGGAACATATGACCTTTGGTTATGAAGTAGGCTGTGACATTCTGCATGATATCAATACCACTTTTGATGCAGGAAAGAAATATGCTATTGTGGGCGCATCCGGCAGCGGGAAATCCACGCTTCTGAATCTGCTTATGGCAAGCCACGGGAATTACTCCGGGAAGATCTGTTACGATGGGCATGAAGTGAAAAAGATCAGCAGCGAATCGTTATATGACATTGTTTCTATGATCCAGCAGAATGTCTTTGTTTTTAACGCTTCGATCCGGAATAATATCACAATGTTCCGTGAGTTCCCAACGGCAGAGGTCGATCGGGCCATCGAGCTCTCCGGTTTGTCGACGCTGATCGCCGAGCGCGGGGAGGATTATCTGTGCGGCGAAAACGGCAGCGGGCTGTCGGGCGGGGAGAAGCAGCGCATCTCCATCGCGCGGAGTCTTCTGAAGCATGCCTCCGTTCTGCTGGCCGACGAGGCCACCGCCGCGCTGGACGCGCAGACGGCGCATCAGGTCACGGACGATATCCTGTCCCTGTCCGGCGTCACACGCATTGTCGTCACGCACACGCTGGAGCAGGCGGCGCTGCGCCGCTATGACGGCATCCTCGTCCTGAAGGACGGCCGCATCGCAGAAAGCGGCTCCTTTGACGGGCTGATGGAGCGGAAGGGCTATTTCTACGCGCTGTATACGGTGTCGCAGTAAGCTTTACGCACGAAAAGGCTCCCCTTGCGCGCAAGGGAGAGCCTTTTCGTGTGTTCAGACTGACTTCGGTCATCTCAAACCGTTTCGGAATAGCTGCCGAGGTAGCAGACGTGTTCGCAGACGGATTCCAGCTCGCCGAGGAGCTTCGGCAGCTCCGGTGAGTAGACGGAGGCTTCGAGATCGAAGTAGAACCGGAACGTGTCGTCCGAGCCTGGAATGGGGCGGCTTTCCAGCTTTGTCAGGTTGATGCCCCGGCCATAGATGCGGGCCAGCACCTGATAGAGGCTGCCGGGTTCGTTGGAGAGCGTGACGAGCAGGCTCGTCCGGTCGGCGCCGGGATAGACCTCGGGCTTGGCCGCGATGCAGATGAAGCGGGTGTAGTTTCCGTGCTCGTTCTGCACGCGCTCCTGCAGCGGCTGCAGGCCGTAAATTTCCGCGCAAGCGGGCGAGGCGATGGCGGCGAGATCGCGCCGTCCCGCTCCGGCGACCATGCGGGCTGCCGCCGCCGTGTTTTCGCAGCGCGTCACGGTCACGTTCGGCAGCTGCTTCAAAAATTCGGAGCACTGCTCCAGCGCCTGTCCGTGCGAGACGACCTCGCGAATTTCGGACAGCTTTACGCCCGGCAGGGCCAGCAGACTGTGATCTACGCGCAGGCGGACGCTGCGGACGATGGAGAAGTTGTGCTTCTGCATGAGGTCGTACACCGCGTTGACCGAGCCTGCCGTGCTGTTTTCCAGCGGCAGAACACCGTACTGGCACAGGCCCTGCTCGATGGCGGAGAAGACCTTGTCAAATGTCGCGCAGAAGAATACGCTCGGATGCTGGAACAGCTTGTCGCAGGCCTGCTGCGAATACGCGCCCTCAACGCCCTGGCAGGCAACGGCTGCTGTGGGCGGGAACAGCTGCGGCGTCTGCTCCAGCGCCGCTTTGAGAAGCGCCGGAAGCGCCGTCTTTTCGTCCAGCAGATCGCGCTGATAGCTGCGGCTAAGGGAGAACAGCAGCCGGTAGAGGCTCACGGCTTCCTCCTGCAGATCCTCCGGCGCGGCCTTTACGATCTGCGCCAGTTTTTCGCGCTCCCGCCCGGCGTCCAGAACCGGCAGGCCGTGCGATTTTTTATACGCCGCGATCCCCGCAGCCGTCTGCATCCGCTCGGCAAACAGCTGCAGAAGCTCCGCGTCGATCCGGTCGATCTGTGACCTGTAATCAGAAAGTTCCATAGCGATATCCATCCTTTCAGAAAATACAAACAAAAAACGCGGCACAGCGTAATCTGTGCCGCGTTGCGAACCTGACTTCGTTTCTGCGCATCACAAATTACCCTTACTGCAAGCCAGTAAAGGTAAAGATAAACGCGAACATAACGGAAACGTACATCATAACGACCTCATTTCGAAGATGGCATCATGGTAGCAGAACGGGACTGGAATGTCAAGCCCTTGCGCGCAGCTTTTCCAGAAGCGCGGTAAAATAGTCCGGCAGCTCACAGCAGACGGTCACGAGCTGTCCTGTGCGCGGGTGCACGAAGCGGAGTTCCTTTGCGTGCAGGCATTGGCTGTCCTGCCCCAGCTCGGGCTTTTTATGGCCGTAGACCATATCGCCCAAAATCGGGTGGCCGCGATAGGCCATGTGGACGCGGATCTGGTGCGTCCGGCCCGTTTCCAGCTTACACTCGACGAGCGTATAGCCGGAAAAGCGCTCCAACACGCGCCAGTGCGTCACGGCGCTGCGGCTGTTTTTCTCCGTGACGGCCATTTTCTTGCGGTCGGCCGGGTGGCGGCCGATGGGCGCATCGATGGTGCCGGAATCGTCTTTGATCTTGCCGCAGACAATGCACACATACGTCCGGGCCAGACTGTGATCTTTCAGCTGCGCGGCCAGCGCGGCGTGCGCAAGGTCGTTCTTGGCCGCGATAATGAGGCCGGATGTGTCCTTGTCGATGCGATGGACGATGCCGGGGCGCTTTTCCCCGCCGATGCCGGACAGGGAGTCGCCGCAGTGGGCCAGCAGCGCGTTGACGAGCGTGCCATCCGCGTGACCGGGGGCCGGGTGGACGACAATCCCCTTGGGCTTATTGACGACGATCACGTCCGCGTCCTCATAGCAGACCTCCAGAGGAATGTCCTGCGCCGCGATGGGCGTTTCGCGCACCTCTGGAATTTCCAGCTCCAGCGCCGTCCCGGCGGGGAGCTTTTCGTTCTTTTTGACGGGCCTTCCGGCCTGCGTGACCGCACCCTGCTCGATCAGGCGCTGGGCCTGGCTGCGGGTCAGCTCCGGCACGAGGCGGCTGAGCGCGCTGTCGAGCCGTTCGCCGTCTCTGTCAATCGTCAGCGTCATGCGGTTTCTTCTGCTCCTTCGGCTTGTCGGCCAGCAGCTCCTTGTCCTTCGTCAGAATATAGATCACAAGGAAAAGCGCGCCGAACGTGATGAACAGATCCGCCACGTTGAACGTGGAGAACCACGGGATGCAGATCATGTCAATGACAAGACCGGTGGAAATGCGGTCGATGAAATTGCCGATCGCGCCGCCGGTGATGGCCGCGATGCACCACAGCTCCGGCGTCTTTTTGAACCATTTTTTCACGAGCACGTAGATCACGACCGCGAGATACACCGCCGTCATGACCACGAACAGCCACCGCGCGCCGCGCAGAAGGCTCAGCGCCATGCCGTCGTTCGTGATGTAGTGCAGCTGGAGCCAGCCGGGGATGAGCGTGACGGTCTTCCCCACGAGATTGGCCGCAGCCAGATATTTTGTCAGCTGATCGACCGCGACGATCGCCGCCGTAAACAGCGCAAGCAGCAGATAAAGCAAAGCAGTTCCCCCTTCCGGTAAGTGGGAACATCATACCATATTTCTGTTAATATTGCAACGCCGCAAAACGGCACGCAGGCGCAGCGAAAAGCCCCGCCGCATAAAACCCGCTGTCCCTGCGGAGCAGGCGGCAGCGGGTTTTTCAGCGCTTCAGCGATTGACGACGTTCTGCGGCGTTCCGGCGAGGAAGGCACGGATGTTTTCTGCCGTGGCGTCCATGATCCGCTGGCGGCTCTCCTTCGGGGCCCAGGAAATATGCGGCGTGATGATGCAGTTTTTCGCGGTCAGGAGCGGATTGTCCGGGCGGATCGGCTCTGTGTAGACTACATCCAGCCCGGCGGCAGCCAGCTTGCCGCTGTTCAGCGCGTCGGCGACGTCCTGCTCCACGATCAGCTGGCCGCGGGCGTTGTTGATGAGGATCGCGCCATCCTTCATTTTCGCGATGTTCTCTTTATTGATGAGTCCGGTGTTCTCCGGCGTCAGATTGCAGTGCAGCGACACCACGTCCGACTGCGCAAGCAGCGTATCCAGATCAACGTACGCGCCGATGGCGCGCCCGGCGTCGTTCGGATAGACGTCATATGCCAGAACGTGCATGCCCATCGCCCGCGCGATGCGGCCCTCCGCCTGGCCGATGCGGCCAAAGCCGATGATGCCGATAGTCTTGCCCTCCAGCTCGATGAGCGGATAGTCCCAATAGCACCAGTCGGGATTCGAGGCCCAATTGCCCGCATGGACAGACGCGCTGTGATGGCCGATATGGTGGCAGATCTCCAGCAGAAGGGCGATGGAATACTGGCTGACCGACGCTGTGCCGTAGGCCGGCACGTTCACGACCGGGATGCCCTTTTCCCGCGCGTAGTTGTAATCCACAACGTTATAGCCCGTCGCAAGCACCGCGATCAGCCGGATATTCGGGCACGCGTCGATCGTCGCGCGGGAAATCGGCGTTTTGTTCATGACCACGATCTCCGCGTCGCCGATGCGCTCCGCGATCAGCGGGGACTCGGTATACGACGTGCGGTCATAGACCGTCAGCTCGCCAAGCGCGGCCAGCTCTGCCCAGCTCAGATCGCCGGGATTTTCCGTATAACCGTCCAATACTACAAGTTTCATAGCAGCTCTCTCCTGTTTATAATTTGCGTTCCGCACATACGCGGAATTTCAGATATACCAGTCGCCATCCGGCTGTGGGAGCACCGCCTCGAGCGCCTGCGCGCCGTGTACGCGCGCGATCCACCGGAGGCCGTCCTCCGTCTGCCGCAATACGCCCGCATCCAACAGTGCCTGCCGAAGCGGCGCGTCCGGAACTGCGGGAACATCCCGTCCCGCTTCCTCCGCAAGCCTGCGGCGGCAGTCCGGGAACGCTTTTTCCAACTCCGGTGACAGATAGAGGGTGTTTTCGGCAAAATAGGCCGGGTACGGGTGACGGCAGCGGCGGTACGGCGTCATGGCAAGCTCGCAGCGGCTGGCACTGACGCAGGATGCCTGTCCGGGCGCGGCTTCGGCAAAGGCGTCGATGGTGTAGGCAAAGTGAATGTCCCGGACGGCGTCAAACGCGGGAAAGGCCGCATTGGCGAGGCCGTCCGCGTCTGTCACGGCGGAAAGCCTGATCGGCGCCTGCTCCTGCGCAAGGGTATTGACCGTTCCGTCCTCCGTCCAGAACGGCACGACCCGGAACGTCACCCGCCGCCCGGCGACAGGACTTCCCTTGCAGGTCAGCCGCGCCGTATATGTGTTGCCGTAATGGCTCCCGTCCGCAGAAAGCACGCGTTCAAGAGACAGCTCACACCCCGCGGGAGGCGCACCGTCCAGCCGGAACAGATCGGCGGCGATCGCCATGCGCGTCTGCCCGACCGCGCTGTCCGCGCCGCAGTGGCCGAAGGCCGCAGCGCGTCCGTCCGGCAGCAGGCAGATGCACGGCTGATAGAGTCCGTTTCCCGCGCCCTCGATCACCGTCCATGTCTGGCCGAGATCGCCGGAGCAGCTGAAGGGCTTGCCTCGCCGCGCACCGACGAGAACATCGCCCGGCAGGCACACGATGCTTTCCGGGACGAAGCCGCCCTGCGGATTTTTCGCAGGCTCTGGCGGAGCGCCCGCGCCGATGGGCAGCAGCGGCCCGTTGATGAAGCCCTGCGCCGAGCGGCGGACGAGCTGCCGCCCGACCGGCGTGCCCTGCACGTCGCCCGCCACGAACAGAAGCCGTCCGTCAGACAGCTCTGCCACGTCGTACTCATGCGCGCCGATGCCCGGAAGGACATAGTGCGGCCCCGAAAAGCTCCGGCCGTCGGGACTATGGAGGAAAAAGGTCTGGATCTTATTGAGATACGTTTCGCCGGGAAGCATGGTGTTGCGCGTTGCGCGTTCGCAGCCAATGCCCCACGGCGTGCCGTAGAAGCTGGCAAGCACGAGAAGCGAGCCGTCGCGCAGGCGGCGCAGCCGCCAGAGATAGACGGCGCAGCCCTCCAGCAGACGGGCCGTTTCCGTCCAGGTGCTGCCGCCGTCCGTGCTTTCCCGGACGGCAATATAGTCGCACCAGCCGGTGCGCGCGGCGTTGACGCGGCCCACGTCCAGCCCGACCAGCCGCCCGTCGGCAAAACCCGCGTTCAGAAACGAGCCTTCGGCCAGCGGGCACCTGCCCGTCTCGTACCAGTGTTCCCCGCCGTCGTCGGAGGCCATATAGACGCGCTCCGAGACGGTATCCGCACTGCCGCATTCCGCCGAGCAATAGGACACCGGCGCGCCGATGGCCTCGCCCATTTCCAGTCTCGGCGGCACAAAGGCCGCGTCATGCGCCCGGCGGATCTCCTTAAAGGACAGTCCAAGCCGCCCGTTCTGATAGTCGAAGCAGTCCGTCCACGCCGTAAAGCCCAAGGCGTCCGCAGGCTCGTAGATCATGCGGTGCTCGGCATCCGCCGCGTGCGGGGCCGAAGATATGTCCATCATACCGCCTCCTTCCGCGTCAGTCAAGCCGGACGACGCTTCCCGTTTCATAGGCCCGCAGCGCGCCGGTGAGCAGCTGGTGGCTCAAAAGCGCCTCGTCCGGCCGGAAGCAGCCGAACGCGCACGGTTCGCCGCAGAGTTCGGCGATAAACGCCGCGAACATCTGCAGCATGGCGTCGGAAAAGCCAAACTCGAAAATGCCGCCGGTGATGACTGGGAAGAGCGTCCTCTGCCCCAGTATCAGGCGGCTCCACGCCTGCTCCCGGCCCTGATTGCGCGTGTACCAGACGGCGTTTGCGTCCTCTGTGGAAAATTTCGCAGAGCCGTCCAGCCCGTAGATCTCGTATTCCACCGTATTGGTGCAGCCGGGGGCCATGCGCTTCATTTCCATCACCATCGGGAACCGGTCGCCCGCCGCATTGTGCGCGCCGCAGAGCAAAATCGCGTTGTCATATGTCTCGCAGGGCGCAAAGCCGTCGCCGCAGGGCCGCTGCGGGACGAGGTTGGCCAGCTGCGCGCTCACGGAATCGACCCGGAAGCCGAGCCGGAACGGCAGGTGCTGGGTGTGGATGCCGAGGTCGCCCATGCAGCCATACGCGCCGTTGGTCTTCAGCTGCCGCTTCCAGTTGATGGGCTTGCTCAGGTCCATATCCGACGCGTGCTTGATGGTGAAGCGTGCCTCGATCACGCGGCCGAAGAAGCCCTCCTGATACCAGCGGAAGAGCTGCTGCGCGGCGGGGTAATACGGAAATTCGCTCGAGCAGCGGACAAAGACCTGCGGATGCTCCCGCATGGCGCTCAGGATCTGCTGGCAGGCGGGCAGATCGATCCCGAACGGCTTTTCGGCCAGCAGATGCTTGCTGGAACGGATGATATCGGTATAGATCTGCGCGTGCTGGTCGTGCGGCACGGCGCAGTAAACGGCTTCGACCTCCGGATTTTCCAGAAGCTCATGATAATCATGGTAAAAATACCGCGTGTCCGGCACGCGCCGGAACCAGTCGAGGCTTTTGTCCGTCCGGCTGCACGCGGCGATGATCTGTGGGCGCGGCAGGTCGGTCTGCAGATGCAGCCAGCGCATGGAGGCGCTTGCAAACTCCCGGCCCATCAGCCCGCAGCCGATGACGCCGAATTTGATGGTCTTCTCCACGCTCAGCCCTCCATTTCGGACAGGCACTGCTCCATCCACGCGATCAGCTTCCCCACCATCGGCTCCGTGACCAGCAGCGGCAGCTTTGTCAGCGCGACGGGGCGGCAGTTGGCCTTGTAGGTCTGGGCGCTGATGTCGACGCAGAACTCGCGGTTCATCCGCGCGGCGAAGGCCGCCGCGTCCGGCACCTGATGGAAGCACAGGGCGCTCATATGCCCGTCGCCCTCCGCGCCGCTGCAAAGCGCGGGATGGCGCGCGGCAAGCTGGCGCAGCGCATCGTGATAGGTCTTGCCGACCGCTTCGATATGCGCGCCGTTATGGCTGACAAATTCCATCGTGACGAGATACGCAAGGCTTGCCAGCTCTTCCTGTCCGTTGGTGACGAGCGCGCCGAACTGGCTCAGGCAGTCGAACGCGCCGCTGACCAGCAGGCGGCTGGCCGGATACAGGCCGCCGGGGAAGCCCTTGCCGATGGAGACGAAGTCCGGCTGCAGACCGTATTTGCGGAACAGGAAGAGCGTATCGTACCATGCGCTGGACTGGATTTCGTCGCAGAGCACGGGCGTGTCCGTTTCGCGGCACAGGCGGTAGGCCCCGGTCAGATATGCCTGATCCAGACGCGTACCGCTGTAATTCATCATGATCAGCTCGTGGCAGAAGCCCGCCGTCTTATAGGGCGGCGTGTTCCAGCGCTCGATGGCGCTGCGGAAGCTTTCAGGGTCGTTGATCGCGACAGACTCGACGCGCAGTGCGTCTTTGCATTTTTCCGCGAGCGACGGCCACAGGCCGCGCAGCATCTGCGCCAGAACTGTCGTGCCGTGGTATCCGGCGGTCACGCCGCCGTCGTTGTCCGCCATGACGAGGAACACCGGGATGCGATCGGCATACGCGGGCGCGGAGCCGTCCAGCGTGTCAAAGCGGCTGAGCATCATCTTGAGCGCCGCCTCCACTGCCAAAGAGCCCGTTTCCAGATTGAGCACGCGGTTCAGAACGCCGGGCTGCCGCGCCTGCAGAAGCGTCTGCGGCAGCGGCTCGTCCATGGGACGGCCGTTGGCTGCGGCGATCAGGCGGCGTTCGAGCAGGCGCGTGATATATCCGCGCGTATTATTATGCGTGGCATTGGGAATGCCAAGCGCGTGCGCCCTGTCCAGCAGCGCGTAGCCCGGGAAGCCGTGGCCGAGCGGAATGTGATAGTGCTCGCTCTTTCCGGCAAAATACAGCCGTCCGTCCTCGCCGAGGCGGAAGCAGCCGAGCGCGCTGAGCGGCGCGGGGGCATAGTGCTGTGCGGCGGCAAAGCTATCGGTCGGCGCGCCCGGCTCTGCCGAGACGGCCTGCGCGGGCGGGCAGAGCTGCCGCCCGACCTGCTCCATCAGAATCTCCTGACGCGCGGCAAACGGATCCGGATAAAATTCGACCGGCTCCTGCGCGAGCTTCACAAGCGCCTGCTCTGATTCTCCGGTCAGCGCCGCGCGTGCGCGGCAAACGGCAGAGGTATACTCCGCGCCCAGAAGCGACTCTAAACTGCGGCTGAAATTTTTGATCATATCGGTTCCCCCTTATGCTCTTACAGCTGTACAAATTCAACATTCCAAAGGCGGCAGAACAGGCGGATGCGGTCGAGCCGGTCGCCCAGGACGAGCGCCTCGTGGTGTGTGCCGCCCTGTTCGAGCCATGCCGTCACGCAGCTGCGCACGCCGCTGTCCGGCCGGAAGAACAGATACGGCATATCCACGTGCAGCAGATCCGCGTCCGGCAGGATCTCGCCCGGCGCGCAGACCAGCCGGAAGCGGTCCGCCGTCAGATGCGTCAGCGACAGGATGCACGCGCGGCCCGGCTCCGGCGTGAAGATCGGCGTGGGCGGATTGGAAAGCCCGCCCTCGGACAGGACTCTGTTTTTCAGATACGGGCGGCGGTCGGCGCGGCAGAGCCGCCAGTTGCCCTCGCCCTGATGGCACATCAGGATCGCTTCGCGTTTGAAGTCCATCATGTACATTTCCGTAAAGCCCGCCGCGCCGCAGAGCGTCTGCATGGCCGCCACCAGCACGGCGGCAGTCGAATCGCCCTCGGCGGCGTAGCCATAGCCGTCGGCCAGCAGGTTTGATGCCGCAAGCAGCGGCAGCTGCGTAAAACGGCCATCCTCGCCGCATTCGCCGTAGTGCAGCGTATAGCCGGACAGGCCGCCGGACTGCAGATAGGCCCTGAGGCCCAGATACATCCGCGCCGCCTCTGCGTGCGTCGGCTCGTCCAGCGTAGGATCAAGCTCAAAAACGGCCCGGTCCGCTTCCATCTGTGCCCGCACCGCGTCCTCTTCGACTTCGGCGCAGAAGCGGCGGACGGTCCCGATGGAATCATAGACCAGCTCCGGCCCCAGGAAGCGGTAGATCGCCATATCGTCGGTAATGACGTCTCCCATGCCGGGCAGCTTGCCGATCACGCCGATGCGCATCCGCTTCATGTCGCGCACGGTCATGGCCGCGCGGCCAAAATCCGCGACGAACCGCACAAACGAGCCGTCGCAGCGGTTCCCGGCGTAATAGACGCAGTTGACGCCCATGCGCGTCATGACGTTCGCCTGATCCTGACTGCCATGGATGCCCTGATTGACCGTATAGTCCCACTCGATAAAGTCCGGCCGGACGGTCTGCTCCGGCTGGATGAGGGCAAGGGCCAGCGGCAGGTGGTTCTCCTCCAGCGCACGCACCAGATACGCCCCCTGCGAATAGGTCAGCAGCAGGATCAGAATTCCATCCAGCTTCTCATGATTATATTGCGCCACGAGCGACTCGATCTGCGCCCGGTTCATGGCTGCGTGCGGGAAAACGAACTCCGCCGCGTCCCGCAGGCCGTCCAGAACCTCGTTTACATACGCCGTCTGCGCCCGGTCGATGCCAGGAAACAGCGGCAGATAGTCCTCCAGCATCAGAGCCAGAACGCCGAGTTTCGTTTTTTTCTGTGTCATGTCTCTCATCCTTTCTGCAAATACAGCGCCTCATAGACGCGCCGGTAGGCCGCGTAGGCTTCTTCATACGCATCGGCGGTTTCCGCCTGCGGCTGATAGACGGTTTGCTCCTCCGCGTCATACAGCGCCCAGCCAAGCGCGCCTGCGGCCAGCATGGCCGCGCCGCGCGACGTGGCCTGCACCGTGGAGAGCGTGTGGAACGGGCGGCGGCAGGCATCCGCCTTGATCTGCATCCAAAGCGCGCTCCCCGCTCCCCCGCCGAGCGAGGTCACGGTCTGCGCCGTGCAGCCGAGCGCAGACAGCATATTCAGAAAATCGCGCAGCTGGAAGGCCGCTGCCTCCAGAATCGCACGGGCGCAGGCGGCTCTTGTGCTGGACAACCGCAGCCCGTAAAAGCCGCCGGAGGCCTCCGGCAGATTGTCGGGATCGACGCACCCGGCCAGATACGGCAGGAATGTCACGCCCTGCGCGCCGGGCGGCACCTGCTCCGCCAGCCGGTCAAGCGCAGCATAGCCGCCGTCCAGATCGCGGCAGAATTCGTCGCGGAACCAGCGCAGGCTCATGCCGATGGTGTTGCTGATGGGAAGATACAAATACGCGCCCGGCATGGCATGGCGGTAGATGGTCACATGATGGTCTTCGGAAAATTGCGGATGGGCCGTAAACGCGGCGGCGACCATGGCCGTGCCCGTCGTCTCGCAGAGCGTGCCCGGGCGGGTGCAGCCTGCGGCCAGCGCCGCGGCGGTCTGATCCATCGCGCCGGTCACGACGCAGGCAGAGGCAGGCAATCCCAGCGCTTCCGCCACCTCCGGCAGAACCGGCCCCACAATGCTGCCGCACGCAAGCGCCTGCGGCAGGCGCGTCCGGTCAAGCTCTGCCAGCGCGAGCGCCTCGTCCCAGTAATCGTCGCTTTGCAGGTCAAAATACCCGGTGGAGGTCAGCAGCGATTTTTCCGTGACTGCCCGGCCCGTGAGCCAAAGCATCAGATAATCCTCCAGCAGGAGGAATTTGTCGGTCCGCGCCCAGCTCTCCGGCTCCCGCTCCCGCAGCCACAGCAGCTTTGCCAGCGGCAGTGCGCCGCTCAGCTCCGGCAGGCCGGTGTGCTCATAAAAGCGCTGACG
>ENA-UOJA01002263-UOJA01002263.1-human-gut-metagenome-genome-assembly--contig:-C19-NODE-2263-length-13613-cov-12.092492_pt1 | contig 13613 bp, 28 predicted proteins | sample MGYA00242337_ERZ723884 | MGnify/ENA metagenome assembly ERZ723884
AGAGATAGAGAAAGAGATAGATGATAGTGAAAAGATTTCTGAAATAACAAAAACATATGAAGACAACATTGGATTATTAACACCAGCAGCAGCAGACTTAATTTTTAGTTATCTAAAAGACTTTAAAGACTACAGAATAATTATAGAGGCAATAAAAACAGCATCTACAGCTAATATAAGAACAGCTAAATACATAAACGGAATATTAAGAAGTTGGTTAAAAAAAGGATATAAAGTATTAGCAGATGTGCAAAACGAACAGAAACAAAAAACGGAGAAGCAAGAAGAGAAACCAAAGAAAAACTACAAGGAAATAGATACAAGTATTTTAACAGAAGAAGAGTATGCAGATATAGTAAGAGGCAAAACAACATACGAAGAAATAATAAAAAGAAAAGGAGTGCAACAAAATGAGTGATGAAGAGCTAGAAAAAGCGATGCTGTACTACCTGATATATGAGCAAGAGGATTATGTACTAGATGAAACAGATTTTGCATTTGAAAGGAACAAAAGAATAATAAAAGCGATAAATGAGTTAAAAGCAGAGAAAAAGGAAATATCCATAATTTCCTTGCAAAGCAAAATAAGTGCAAACAATAAACAAGTAATAGAGTATCTAACAAGTTTAAGTGAATATGTATATGCAACAACAGCAGATTACATATATAACCAAGTAATAGAGCTATCTAAAAAAAGAAAGTTAATGGAATTATTACAGAAAAGTATCACAGAGCTCATGGAAGCGGAAAACATAGATATATTTATGCAAGATAAAATAAAGCAAATAAATAAAATAGCAGAAATAAATGAAAAGGAACAGACATTTGTGGAACAGGTAGTAGAAACATCTACAGAGATAGAAAAAAACACATTACAGAAACCAGATTATACACTATATACAGGAATAACAGATTTAGACAAAATGATTTGTGGATTACATAAACAGGAGCTAACGATAATCGGTGCACGACCTGGCGTAGGAAAGACAACATTAGCATTGCAAATAGCAGAACATATAGCAGAAAGAGGAACAGAAACTGCAATAATAAGTTTAGAAATGTCTGATACACAAGTAATACAAAAATTAATAAGCAGAAGAGCAAGAATAAATAGTTATAAAATGCGTATGGGAACATTAGAAACAAAAGAGCTAGAGCAAATAGGTGTAGTAAGTGCAGAAATAGCAGAGCTACCAATCCACCTAATAACAAAAGCAAGAACAATACAACATATAGAGAATATAGCCCGTAAGCTAAAAAATAAGAACAATTTAGGATTGATGATAATTGATTATATACAACTAATAAAAAACAAAGGAAAATTTAATTCTAGGGAGCAAGAGGTAGCAGATATAACAAGGACATTAAAATTATTAAGTTTAGAGCTAAATATACCAATTGTCGGACTATGCCAATTAAATAGAAATGCAGCAAGACAAGAGCCAACACTTGCGGATCTGAGAGAAAGTGGAGCAATAGAGCAAGATGCAGATAACATATTATTTTTATATCAAGAAGCGGAAAGTACAGAAACAGTAGTAGATATAACATTAAAACTAGCAAAACAAAGAGCAGGAGAAACTGGAAAAATAAGCTTAAAGTTCAATAAAGCAAATAGCGAGTTTAGAGAGGTGATAAGGTGTTAACGATTACGAAAGAAGATTTTACTGATTTAAACGAAATAGAGAAAATACAGATAATTAAAAATATATTACAAGGCAAAGTAATATTAAAGGAGCGTGAAAAATAATGAAAGCAAACCAAAAACAAAGAATACTAGATTACATAAAGCAATTTGGAAGTATAACAAGTAAAGATGCATATGTAGATTTAGGAATAACGCAATTAGGTGCAAGAATAGATGGGTTAGAAAGAGATGGCTATTCCTTCGTAAAGGAATGGGAAAAAGGAAAGAACAGATTCGATGAAGAGGTTACATATAAAAGATATTATTTAGCAAATGCGAGAGGAAATCAATATGGACAAACAAAAATACGAAACAATACAAAATTGTAAATGTGTAACTTGCCTAGGATGCAACTTATTAGAAGATATAAACTTTAGAGGATATTACAGATGTGAAAATTATATAAAAGGAGTGCAAAATGATAATAAAAATACCACTTATGTGTAGAAGTAAAAAAAATTCTCAAAGAATTTTAATAAATAAAAGAACTGGGAAATTGTTTATAGGACAATCTGAAATATATATAAATTTCGAACGAGAGTGTGGCAAATTTTTAACAAAGTACAAAAACAATATAACTTATCCAGTAAATCTAAAATGCACATTCTATGTTTCAAATAAACGCAAAAGAGATTTAACAAATTTAGAAAATGCAATAGCAGACATATTGGTTAAATACAAGGTATTAGAAGACGATAATTATAGCATTTTGCAAAGCTGGGATGGAAGCAGAATAATTTACGAAAAGGGCAGAGAAGAAACGATTATAGAAATTACAAAAGTTTAAAAAAGGGAAGGATAACAAAATGGTTAAAATAAAAGACAATATTGATTGAGAAAGTGAGTGATTAAATGAAATATATATATTTTATAGCATATTGCCAAAGAAGAGGATACGATACGGGAACAGGAAGTATAGAAGTAACTAGAAATAAAAAAATTGAAAGTATTGAAGAATTACGAGAAATTGAAAAGTTTATAAAAAAAGAATGTAACCTATATGACATATTAATAATTAATTATAAATTACTACGTAAAGAAAGAGAGGAAGAAAAAAAATGAATGATTTTAAAACAATATTAAAATTAATAGTAAAACTACTAGCAATAGCATTTAGTGCACTAGTATTTGGTTGGTTTATAGGTACTATAGTAGTTTTAAAAATGAGTTGTGGTGGATAAGAGAGGGGGAAAACAAGACATGAAAATATATTATGGAAGTAAAGCAAACGGAAAAACAATGAAAGCAATCCAGTTATCAGTAGAAAAACAAATGCCAATAGTTTGCATTAATTACAAACATAAAAAAGATATAAAGCACAAAGCTTACCAAATTGGAATAAAAGAGAAAATGCCAGAACCTATAGTGGCAACAGAAACAAGAAAAAAAGTAATTGGCAATAGAAAAGGATTAATAGTCGATGATTTAGATATTTTATTAAGACTTATATTTGATGATAATGTTTACTATGCTACTATGGAAGATTGTGAGGCAGAAAAGCTTGAAAGGAGTGATACATATGAAAACAGCTGATGAGATTAAAATAGAGTTAAAAGATATAGTAAAATTACAACATCTGTATATAGATATATTTGCAGAAGAAGATGAAGATTACCCAGACAAGAGAGTTATAAGCAATAAAGAAAGAGCAGTACAAAGAATATTAGACAAAATAACAGATAAAAGATTTAATCAAATTGAAATTTGGAAAGTAATACAACTTAAAAGTTGGGATACTACAGATAATACATATAGACAAATTTGCAATAGATTAAGAGAGTTAGGATACGAAATTATAAACTAGGAGATGGTTTTAATGAAAGAAAATGAAATGAAAATAGAAGGATATTTCATTGAAGAAGAAAAGAAATGCCCTGTGTGTAAAAGTAAAAAAATATCTATATTAGAAACATTTCAAGTTTGGCAAGAAAGAAATATGGATAGTAAAAAAATATATAATAAAAATATAAGTTTGACACCATTTGGGAGAGTTTTTCATTCATATAAATGCAGAAAATGTGGATGGGAAAGTATCAATTTTGATGAGTAAAGGAGGTCACTATGCAGAAAGATAGTATAGAAGAACAAAAAATTCAACAAGCAATAAATAATATATTAAGAGGCGAAGATATAAAGTCTGCTGCATATATATTAAAAAAATTTATGTTTGATAATGTAATTTTTATAGGAAGAAGAGTTAATCCAGTAAAAATAGCAACAAGGCAAGTGCTAAATTTTATTGAAAGATATCAAGCAAGTGATTACGAAACTATATGTTTAGAAAATAATGAAATGGAAGAAATTGTAGATAAAATTCAAGTAGAATATAATAATTTATTAAAAGAGAATGAATATATGCACAAACAATTAGATAAACAGCAAACTACAATAAATAAGTATGCAAAAGAAAATGAAGAGCTAGAAAATATAACAGACAGAATGATAGACTACATAATGATACATCAACAAGTAAAAACAATGAGAAAAATATTCTGTAAACATTGTAAATTACAAAATAGCTGTACGTATAGCGGAATACACAGAAATTGTGTAATAAGATATTTTGAATATATATCAAAACAAGGAAATATAAGCAAAATGCATGAGGAATTAGAGAAAATACTAGAAAGTGAGGAATAAGTATGAATAATGTATTAAAAAATTTAAAAGCAATCTTAAATGGACTTACAGAAGAAGAACTACAAAATTATGAGTTGTGGATTAATAATGAGGAGGGAGTTAGTGTAATCGCAATAGATGAAAACGCAATTTCTTTAATTACAGATAGCAGTAAATTAAAAATAGACGACAGAGAATGGTAGAAAATTAATAGACCATAAAAAAGGAGATGAAGAAAAATGAAAAATAAGATATTAAAAATAACATTAACTATTATAAGTATAGCAATACTACTATGTATGTTAACAGGTTGCACAGAAGTAAATAAAGTTAGTACAAATTTAGGCAAAGAAGCAGACAACTTTAATATAACAAGAAGAATAGTCGTAATGAATACAAGAACAGACAAAATTATGTTTGAGTTTGCAGGAAATTTTAGTTTGCAAAATAATGAGAACAATGAGCTAGAAATAATTTGCGAAGTAGGACAAAATCAATACAAAAAGCATTTTATAAGATTAAGTCAAGATACTACATATGTTGTTGAAGACATAAGTGGAGCATTTGTGGATAAGTACCATTATGAAGTACATTACATTCCAGAAATGGTAATACCTGTAACGATAACAAATAAAGATTAAAAATATTAGGAGGTACATATGGGAAAGAGAAAAGAATTAACAAAGGAAGAAAAAGAAAAAATTGAAATAGCTAAGCAAGAGCTAAAAGATTATAGAGAAAATATTAAGTATATAGAAGAAAAAATGAATGATACAGAAGAATTAAAGACAAAATTAGAAAAAATTACTACTACATTATCTATAACAAAAACAAGTACAAGTAATATAGATACAGATAAATTTGCAGATGGAATAAATAGGCTAGAAGACTTAAAAATAGATTGCAACAAAAAAATGGAAGATTTAATAGTTAAAAAATTTGCAATAGATCAAAAAATAGAAAACCTAGAACAGCCATATAGGAATATATTGTTTTTTAGATACACTAGAGGAAAAAGTTGGGAAAAAGTAGCAGAAGACTTGGGATATACAAAGGATTACACCTGCGAATTACACGGAAAGGCACTATATTTATATTCAAAAATTTAAAGAACCCATAAAAACCCATAGAATCCCACATAAAAAATGTGATATAAATATAATAGCAAATCTATAAAAGATTGCAGAATAAAAAAAGGACGTTGAATAGTAATTATCCACATAACAAACAACCCAAAGAAAGAATTAGTTATATAACATAGCTAGTTCTTTTTTATTTATTAATAACATCGACAATCCTAATTAAGTCTTAAAAATATAGTAAACAATAATATAACATAGAATCTAATATATCCTATAATTATATTATTGTTTAGTGTGTTTTAGAAAGGTGTGTAGTGTTATGGAAGAAAAACTAAAAGAGTTTAAAGAAAAGAACTGTAAGAATTGCAATAAGAACATAGATTGTAAAATAATAAAGAATATAAAAGGAGATTTAGTATGTGTGCAAGAAAATTAGTCTATAACGATAAGTTAGCAATAGAACAGTACACTGCACAAGAGAAAGCAGAACATAAAGAAAGATTAGACAGCATAAAAGAACAATTACCTGCAAGTTGCAGAAATTGTTCTTTTTTAATTATAACAAGCCTAAAAGATCAAAAAGTTTATTGCCCATATTTAATAAAAAATGAATGTTTGAGAGGAGGCAACGATAGGAAGTGATAAAATGTCGAACAAATCTAAATATGAAACAGACGTAAAATCGAAGTTTGAAGAAATAAAAAAATGGTTAGAAATAGGAGCAACAGAGCAAGAAATTGCAAAAAATCTGGGGATTGCCAAATCGACTTTTTGCAACTATAAAAAGAAATACACAGAGCTTTCAGACTTTATAAGAGAAAACCGAAAAAAACCAGTAATTGAAATAAAATCAGCTATGTTGAAAAGAGCACTAGGCTTTGAATACATAGAAACAAAAACTGTAAAACAAAAAATAGATTTACCAGAGGAACTAGCGGTTATATTAGAACAATATGGAGTTGATACAAGTAAGTTAAAAAAGCCATATGTTGTTAGAATAGAAGAAACAAAAAAACAAGCACTTCCGTCGGAGACAGCAGGACTAATTCTTTTAAAACACTGGGATAAAGACGAAAATGGTAAAGCAAAATGGACAGGAGATCCAGCAAGTTTAGAAATAAAACAGGAAGAATTAAAACTAAAAAAAGAACAAATGGAAAATGATTGGTAGGAAGAATAAATGTTTAATTTATATACATTTTATAGAAGCAAGGAATGGGAGCAATTATTACAGTCCTTAAAACTAGAAAGAACAAATAAAAAAGGGGAGTTGATTTGTGAATATTGCAACAAACCATTAATAAAAAAATATGACATAATAGGGCACCACAAACAAGAACTAACAGAATCAAATGTAAATGATTATAATATAAGTCTTAATCCAGATAATATAATGCTTATACATTTTAAATGCCACAACATAATACACAATCGTTTTGGATATGAAAAGCCGAGAAAAGTATATATTGTATATGGTTCACCGTGTGCAGGCAAAACTACTTGGGTAAATAACAATGCAACTAAAGATGATATTATTATAGATATAGATAAAATATGGGAATGCATTAGCATGTGCGACAAGTACAATAAACCAAACAGATTAAAACAAAATGTATTTGCTATACACAACGCATTAATAGAACAAATAAATACACGTTTAGGTAAATGGAAAGATGCGTTTATAATAGGCAGTTATCCATTAAAGATGGATAGGCAAAGACTAGCGGACAGATTAGGAGCAGAGCTAATACACATTAATACAGATAAAGATACTTGTTTAACAAGAGCGAAGAACAATGAATGGAAAAAATTTATACAAAATTATTGGGAAATCTATCAAGAATAAAATATTAGATCCCCCCTATGAACAAGAAAAAAATAAACCGGAGAGGACTGTAAGGAGAAGGTCTTTTTCACCGCAAGGCAAAAATTCATTTTTTTCCAAAAATTTTTTCAAAAAGTTTCAAAACACAAAAAATAGATAGAAAATCCGAAAAAGAAGGTGATGTTATTTGACTAGAAAAGAAGAGCTAGAGAATATATTTAAATGCTTAGATAAAGATAAAAAGACAATAATAACTAAATTAATTGATGAAGTAGTTTTCTTAGAAGAAGAAATGGAAAAGTTAAGGAAGTTACCATTTATTCGAATAGACTCCTGCAACAAAGCTAAACAAAAGTTAACTCCAGCTGCGAAATTATACAAAGATCATACACAAAGCTATATGAATGCTATAAGGATATTATGCTCTTTAACAGGCACAACAGAGCAAGAAAAAGAAAGTCCATTGAGAGCATATCTAAAACAGTTACAGGAAAAATATGAATAACATTGAGCTAAAGAATACATATTTATACAAATACCGTGAAGAAATAAGAAAACGGCAGCATAAAAGCTGGAAGAGATATGATAATGGAACTAGACAACCTAATTGAGGACTTTTTTTGTGAAGAATATAAATATGATACAACAAATGCGTATATTAGAATTGACTTTATAGAACACTGTGTAAAATTAACAAAAGCACCATTTTACGGAAAACCTATGCAGTTACTTTTATGGCAAAAAGCATTAATAGAAGTAGCATATTCATTTAAGATAAAATCATTAGATACAAATGAATGGGTAGATAGATTTCAAGAAATTTTGCTAATAATTGCAAGAAAATGTGGAAAAACAGAACTAATCGCAGCACTAGAATTAACAGAAATGATATTAGGAAAGCCTGGATCTGATATAGTTTGTTCTGGAACAAATGACGGAACAGCTGATTTATGTTACCAAGCAATTGATACGATGCGATTAATAATAGATCCACAAAGTGTGGACACTTGGAGAAATCAAAAAGGAATAAAATGTTTTGAAACTAAAAATAGCATTTATAAATTGTCTGATAGTAGCAGACAAAAAGAAGGAAGAAATATAGATTTTGCTGGAATTGATGAGGTTTGGTCTTTAGCAGATGATGGAATATACAAACCAATACAACAATCAACTTCAACTAAAGAAAGTTACAAAATTTTTATGTTTGGCTCAGAGGGGTTTGTTGCTGATGGTTTTTTGGATGACCAAACAAAAAAATATAGAAAAATAATTCGCAAAGAGGATGCAACAGAAAGTTCAAAAAGAAAATTGCCATGGATCTATTCTATGGACGATGAAAGAGAAGTTTGGGATACGAATGAAGATGGAATAAATCCTTTATGGGAAAAAGCAAATCCGTCAATTGGAGTAATAAAAAAATGGTCTTATTTAAGGGACAGAGTTGATGAGGCAAGGCAAAGCAAATCTGACAAAATGTTTGTCTTAGCAAAAGACTTTAATTTTAAAGTGTCTAATGGACAGGCTTGGCTTAATAGGGAAGATTATGAATATATAACAAATAAATTTGATTTAGAAGATTTTAGAGGAAGTATAATATTGGGAGCAGTAGATTTGTCTGAAACAACAGATATGTCAAATGCGAAAATTTTGCTTATGAAGAAAAATGATAAAACAAAATATATATATACACATTACTGGATTCCAGAAAGTAAACTTGAACTATCAAATGATATTGAGTCTGGTGCCAAATATAGTGAGTGGGCAAGAAAAGGATTACTAACAATCTGTGAGGGAAATGAAATAGATGTATCAAAAATAGCTGATTGGTTTTATCAGTTATATAAAGATTATGGATTAAAGTTATATAAATGTGGATATGACCAAAGATATGCAAAGGATTTTCTAAATAAAATGGAAGAATACAATTTTGAATGTGAAATGATATATCAAAATAAATTTGTAATGTCTCCTCCCATGAAATTAGTAGAAGCAGATTTTACAAGTAAATTAATAAACTACAATCAAAACGAAATTGATAAATGGTGTTTACAAAATATTGGAGTATTAATAGATGATTTAGGTTATTGTATGCCAGTAAAACAAAAAGAACAAAAAAGCAAACGTATAGATGGAGCGGTTGTATTTATAATTCTATATGAAGTTTTTAGAAGATATAGAAGTGATTTTTTAAATAATCTGAAGGAGTAAAAAATGAAATACAAAATCAAGTATCAAAAAGGGTTTGATATTTATATTGAAAATATAGAAGCAGAAAGTAAATCGGAAGCGGTTTATTTTTTTTATATGAAAAATAAAAATACTGACATTTTAGAAATGAAGGAGGTGGAATAGTGGGAATAATTGATTTTATAAATAAATTCAAAAAAGAGAAAGAAAATAAAACATATGCTAAGATGTTAAATGGGTTTACTCCTGTTTTTAGTCAATTTGGAAAAGACATCTACGCGAGTGATGTAGTACAACAGGCAATAAGTTGCATTGTAAATGAAATAAAAAAGACAACACCAGTACATATAAGAATGAAAAACAGTGATCCAATTCCTGTAAATGATGAGATAGCCACTTTGTTGAAACAACCAAATGAAAGAATGACAACGAGTGAGTTTATTGAAAAAATAGCTTGGAATTTATTTTTAAATTATAATAGTTTTATAATTCCAATATATAAAATTGAATACAAAAATGGACAACCAGTAAAGAGATACACTGAATTATATCCAATACAGCCAACTAATGTAACAATGCTACAAGATAACAAAGGAGATCTGTATATAAAGTTCAAGTTTATAACGGGTTATGAAACAACAGTGAAATATAATGATGTAATACATATAAAATACAGATTTTCTATAAATGAATTTATGGGAGGTGACGAAACTGGACAACCAGACCACAAAGCATTGTTAAAAACTTTGGATTTAAATAATACATTATTACAAGGGGTTGCTAAAGCATTAAAATCTTCTTTTTCCATAAATGGAGTAATTAAATACAACACGATGATGGATGACGGGAAAATGGAAAAGGCAATAAAAAATCTAGAGCAAAGATTAAAAAAAAATGAAAGTGGATTTCTTCCTCTTGATATAAAAGGAGAATTTATACCATTCCAAAATAAAATACAACTTGTCGATGATAGAACCTTAAAATTTATAGATGAAAAAATATTAAGAAATTTTGGGGTAAGTTTACCAATTTTAACAGGGGATTATACTAAAGAGCAGTATGAAAGTTTTTATCAGAAAACATTGGAGCCACTTATAATATCGATTTCACAAGCTTTCACAAAAACACTATTTACAGCAAGAGAAAAATCCTTTGGAAATGAGATAAAGTTTTATCCGCACGAACTAATATTCTTAAGTACTGGACAGAAAATAGATTTATTTAATTTACTAGTTGATAGTGCAAGTTGTTACAAAAATGAACTAAGAGTGGGATTTGGAATGCAACCATTAGAAGAATTAGTAGGACAATTAGCTATGTCAAGCAACAAAACTAATGCAGAAAATAATAAAACAGACAATAAAAATAACAAAGAAGATAAGAAATAAGAAGAAAACGACGATGATAATGAAAATGATAACGACCAAATGGACGAATCCAAAGAAGAAATGTAGAAAAAGGTCGAAAAATGTCGAAGAATAATCATTGACATTTTTTGACAACAGAAATATACTTTCTTTATACTTTAACAAAGGAGGTCCGTTATGGAAAAAGAAAAAACAGGATTAAGCACAGCTAGTTTAGTGCTAGGAATTATAGGGATTTGTACATCATTTATTCCTATTGTAAACAATGTATCTTTTATTTTAGGAGTTTTAGCAATAATATTTGCGGTAATTTCATTAATAAAAAGAGCTGGAACGGGGAAAGCAGTTGCAGGTTTAGTAATAGCTATAATAGCAATTGTAGTAACAATACAATCTCAAAAAGCTCTATCTGATGGAATAAATACTATAAGTAACAGCATAGATAAAGCAACAGGAGCAAGTACTGAAGAAGTACTAAAAAATGATGTAGAAGTAAGTTTAGGAAATTTTGAAGCAACTACAGATGAATATGGAATAACAAATACAAAATTAGTTGCTACAGTAAAAAACAAGTTAAGCGAATCAAAATCTTTTAACATTCACGTTGAAGCTGTAGATAGTAATGGAAACAGAATTGCAGAAGATTATATTTATGCAAATAATTTAGGTGCAGGACAAACACAAAAAGTTGAAATATTTAATTTGGTGCAATCTGATAAAGTTGACAGCTTAAAGAAAGCTACATATAAAATAATAGAAGCTTCAGTATATTAATATAATTTTAAAAGTCTTGAAAATCAAGACTTTTTCTGTTACCAAAAAATAATTTAAAAAAATTTAAAATACCTCTTGACTTTGAAACAAAAATGATATATAAAATAACTGCTAGCAAAAAATGAATGCATTCAAACGAAAAGAGGTGAAAAAAATGTTAAAGAAAAAGGGTATTGTACAGAAAACATTTAGATTGGATTACGATTTAAATGAAGATTTTGAAACATTATGTGAGATTTTGGAAAGAACACAAAACGACCTTGCTAATGTTGCAATTCAAAATTTACTAGAAGACAATAAGGATTGGTTAGCAAAAAATATTTTAGTTGATTATGCAGTTGATTTTTTCTGGAATGCTTCGGATTCCCAATTTGAGGTAGATAATGTAAATGTTCAGATAAAATATAATGAAGATGAATCAGTTCATTTAAAAATAATTCATAAAGATACAGATGGAAGTATAATACAAACAGTAGATAAAACATATAAAAATGATACTGAAGCAGAGAAGAAGATAAAATATTACTTAAGATATTTTGGACAAGTAATAGATCGTAATTGTATGCAGATGCAAGAATATTTAAAAGATAAATTAAATTACAAATAGAAATAGATATAATTTGTGTGTTCGCCAAAACTTAGCAAATTATATCTATCAAGAAAGAGTTAAACTCTATCCATAGAATATTATAACATGGATATGAGTCTAATTCAAGTACAAAATTTGAAGGAGGCTTATTTTTTATGGGATTAATAGAAAGTTTAATAACAGGATTATTTATAATTACATTATTAGCATTATATACAATTATAGGATTTATCGGATTAATGTTTATACAACTAATAAGCTATAGAGTATTTAAGTTTAATATTTACAAAAAAATATTTAGAAAGTTTATGGAGGTGTAAACATATGGAATTAAAAGATAGAATCCAAAATTATTATAAAAGTGAAAAAATAAAAGTGGATGATGAATTTGTTAGTGGAGTAATAGCAGATAAAGATAGAGCTAATAAATTGATAAAATTTTTCGAACCAATTGAAATAAAGGCAATGAATTATATTTATGGCAAAGATGAAAACAATAAATATTTTACAGAATATGAGCTTGAAAGTGCATCAAAAGTAAATTTATTTGATAAAAAGGTTGTTAAGCTATGTAAAATAATTTGGGATAACAGAAATAATACTGAAAGATTAGAAAAATTCATAAAACAATTAGAATCAAAACAGAAATTATTATTTAATGAGAATCAAATGTAAAAAGCTTTTTCTGAAAATTAAAAGGGGATAATTTAATAAAAGAAAGAGGTAATTGATATGAATAATAAATTAGAATTAATAAAATCAAGTAAATTTGGAGATGTAGAATGTGATATCTACTCAAATGAAAAAGAAATGTTTATGACAAGTACACAATTAGGAGAATGTTTAGGTTACAACAATCCTAGAAAATCTATAAGTAATTTAGTAAATAGATTTGAATACTTAAAAGAAAAGGATTTTTCAGGTGTCATCAAATTGAGGACTCCTTCAGGAGAACAAGAAACAAGAGTATTCACAGAAGATGGAATATATGAAGTAACAATGCTAGCAAAAACAGAAAAAGCGAAAGAGTTTAGAGCATTTATAAGAAAATTACTTAAGTCTTTGAGAAAAGGTGAAAATAAATTAATTAAAACATCAGAATATCAGAAATTAACAGCAGAAGCAAAATTAAATAATTCTAGAGCAAGAATGGCAAGTATATTGATGAAACTAGCAGACAAGACAGATATAAAAGAGTATAAACAAGTATGTTGTTCTTATGCAAGTACAATTATAGCTGGAAAGCCATTATTACCATTACCAGAGGTTAACAAGAAAACATATTCAGCAACAGATATAGCTAATATATTGGGTGTAACAGCAAATAAAATAGGAATATTAGCTAATAGAAATAATCTTAAAACCAAACAATACGGAAAAATGTTTTATGATAAGTCAAGATATTCAAATAAAGAAGTAGAAACATTTAGATATTATGATGAAGCAATTCCAAAATTCAAGGAATTATTAAGTTTATAAAAAA
>ENA-UOJA01002268-UOJA01002268.1-human-gut-metagenome-genome-assembly--contig:-C19-NODE-2268-length-13587-cov-4.627254_pt1 | contig 13587 bp, 2 predicted proteins | sample MGYA00242337_ERZ723884 | MGnify/ENA metagenome assembly ERZ723884
ATAGTTGGCTGAGCAAAGCTCAGCAACAGAAGCTCACCTTTGACAAGGGAGGCAAGGATATGGTGCGGAGCAAGGGATAGTGCGGGATTGGGAGGGTTGGGGTGGGGCGAGGGGTGTGGCAATCCCTCAGTCTTGCGACAGATAAGGTTGAGAGGATATTAAATATACTTGAATCGCTGAGCAAGGCAATTTATGATAAGAAGTAGCCTTGTCGCAATCCAGCTCCCTTTACTCAAGGGAGCCAAGAATGTGGTGCAGGGCGAAGGGATAGTGCTTGGCGATATATTTCACTTGACCGGTGGCTGTAGGGCGCCGGTTTTTTGTATTATGTGCCGCATTTATGACCGTTCGTGCCGTTATAACAACCGTTCGTGCCAAAAAGTTGAAAATTAAAAGCGAATGAGTTATGATATAATTATAAAATTATAAGGGGGAGAAGTATGCTCATCTGCGTTTACGATACAGCAAACGAGGCGGAGATACTGAAAGCAAAAATAACACAAATCGCAACGGCGGCATATCGAAGAATTGCCTACAGGGTATGTCAGAGGTATGAGAGCTTTGCGAAGGAGTGTAAGACGGCTGACCTTATAATCGTGCTTGCCGACGGAGCGGACGGTATGGAGGGTGTTATTGCGGCAAAGAATGCCGACAGGGATACGCCTGTAATATGGCTGTCGGACGATGAGGGATTCGGGGCGCAGTCATACAGGCTTGGCTGTACCTATTTCCACAAGAAGCCGATACCGCTTGAAAAGCTCAAGGAGGCACTGCATAAGTGCAGGTGCATGGCATAAGCACGGGTAAATCTACAGGAGGAAAAACATGAAGAAAAAATTTGTACGGCTCATAAGTGCGGTGCTGTCTGCGGCAATGACGCTGACGGCTGTACCGTTATCGGCATTTGCTGAGGGCGAGGGACATACGCATGACGGCGAGAGCAATGTCATCACGACACCGCTTGATTTCAGAGAAAAGACGGCGGACGAAAGCGGTGACGGCTGGAGCTGGGATTATGACACAAAGACGCTGACGCTTGACGGAGTGAACATTCAGGCGAGAACCGACAGTATGAGCGTCGTAACAGTCCCCGACGGTACGGAGATAGTGCTGAACGGTAACAATACTATCGTACAGACCGATACCGGCAAAAGTGATACATATGTTCTCAGTGCCGTAAATAATAAAGAGGTCAATTGTGACGGCACAATGACAATCAGCGGCGACGGTGTGCTGAATGCAGAGAACCGCTCTACAGACAGTATGGCACGCTCTCTCGGCGGATCAATAATCCTGAACGGCGGTACAGTAAACGCAACAGGTACTGTAAAGACAAATTCGCTTGAAATACATAATGACGGTGTGCTGAACGCAAATGCGACAACTGCATCTTTTGAGGGTGTGGCTGTCAATGTCAGCGGCGGCATTACTGTTGACGGCAACGGCAGTCTTACTGCAGTAGGTTGTGCTAATGAATCTACGTTAAACAGTGCAATATTGCTTACCAGTAATTTCGACAAAATTTCCGTCAGCGAAAACGGCAGTATTACTGTGCCTGAAGGCAATGCAGCAAGAGTCGGAATATACTACAGCGGAAACAACGGCGACGGAATGGATGCCGAAATAAGCGGCGGTAAGGTCACTGCTTACGGTGCTAAGTATGGCATTTACAAAGTAAACCTTATAATGAGCGGTACAGGCTCGGTATATACTACGGGCGGTTCATACGCTATCGGTCAAACTTTACCGGCAATAGACGAGAATGAATTTGTAATAAAGGGCTCGACCGAGTTCAAGGCTTCGGAAAGTGCTGTGACAGGCGAGGTCAAGTATAACAGCGGCTATTATGAGATTGGCGGAGCAGACGCTAAGACGGTAGTTATAAAGCCTGATACTTCTCCCCGTATAATACTCGGAAAGCAGACAGGAATATTCAAGACGGAAGAGTATGAAATAATTGAAGGCATGACTGATACCAAGCTCAAGGGTACGGTTTACTTTGATATTACTCTGAAGAATATGAGCGATGAAGAGTTTGCAGACGCAAGAGGCTATTTCGGCGGCGATGAACCCGATTTATCAGCAAGCATAATCAAGACCGATTACGGCTGGGTGTGCATGGTCTGCGATACCGAGTTTTCGGTTACATACGACACTGATAATACTCTTACAATAAAGTGCGGAGATATTGTATCCAATACCGTTCAGGTAAAGTCGAATGCAAACCGTTTCAACAAGGTTACACAGGGTGACAACACAAACAGAACGGTTTTCTATACAAACACTTCGCAGGAAGAGAAGGACAATTACAAGCTTGTAAGCACCTATACGGTTGACAGTGAAAGCATAAGCTATAACTGGTACAGTACGAACAGTGCATACAGTGCAGATGAGCTCGGTGCGGCAGTATCCGGAAGCAACGGCGAATTCAAGCTTGCGGATAATATTCCTGCCGGAAATTATGTTCTGTATTGCGATATAACCTATTCAGACGGTGACAGCACAGAAACTGTTACAGAAAAATTTACATTTACATATAAAGAATGTGCACATGAAAACGGTTATTCCGACGGTAAATGCACAAACTGCGGAGCGTTATGTGATCACAGCAATATTGATATTGACACGGGTAAGTGTAACAAGTGTGAGCATCAGTTTGTTGCTACAATCAGCACAGACGGCAATGCGCCGACAGGCTATGACACGCTCGCAGACTGCCTTAACAGCATTACTGCCGATACCGGAAACTATGTTAAGATCTATCAGGATATCGGCGATGCATCGGCAACTGCAACTTTAGATACTATAGATGTAAAACACAATGTTATGATCGACCTTAACGGTCACAAGCTGAACAATATCAAGCTTGAGGTCAACAAAGACGTCACGCTTACATTAACCGGCACAGAGGGCAGTTATGTTGACCAGGTGTATGTTTGCAAAGGCGGATCATTCATAATTGACAGCGAAGCAAATGTAGAATTTGATACAATTTTTGCTGAGGCAGGTACAAGGTTCACTGTAAGTGACGGTGCAAATGTAACTGTGAGATATTTGGCTGTAAAGGAATCTTTAAGCAATGAAGGAAATGCAACATCTGTAAAGCTTGCTACGGGAATGAAGATTACTGAGATGTTGGCGTATGATCTGGACAACAGCAGCCCGTTATCAGAAAACATAATGCTTAAAAATCTGCTTTCGGATAATCAGATGCTGAAATACGAGAGCAGTAGCAAGATTATTAATCTTTATTACGGAGCAACCCGTATAATTATAAACAGCAAAACATACGGCTACGGCACAATTACTGTTGTAGAGCATACTGACGCTGACCACAAATACAGCACTGGAACAGGCAAGTGCGAGGAGTGCGGAAAGCCCTGCGAGCATGGCGGTGATATAAACACGGACACCGGCATCTGCTCAATCTGCGGTGCGGTTGTGTCTGTCGCAATCTATACAGATGCAAACGGAATCTCAAAGTATGTAGATACCGATGAGCTTCACTCTTTACTGAATGAATACAACGGAAGCGGTACGATAAAGCTGTTTAAGGATTATGATAATTCAAAAGCTCAGTATGACTTATACGGAGAACTTACAATTGACTTAAACGGACGCAGATTAAATATCCGGAGTATTACTCCTTGCAAAAACGGAAAGCTTACAATCAAAAACAGCGGCAATCCGGTTATGCTCGGTTGTAATGTATATCCGACAAACGACGCTTCATACGCCGGCGGTACGCTTATAATAGACGGCGATGTAGTTTTAGACACTTCGATCTATGTATATGATTCGAGTACGGTTATACTGAAAGACGGTACATATCCTGCCGGACTTTATGCAAGGGACAGCAAGACATTATATGATATGCTCGGAGAGGGTAAGGCTTTCTTCAAGACTGACGGAACTCTTTTCAACGCAAGCGTTAAGGAAATATCAAGCAGTGTAACGCTGATAGTCAAAGACCACAGCCATACCTATGTTGACGGCAAGTGCGGCTGTGGATATGTATGCACTCACAGCGATGTTGACAGCGAAACGGGCAAGTGTACAGAGTGTGAATATCAGTATGCGGCTGTTATCGTAAAGGACGGGGCTGCAGCTTCTGTTTATAAGGAAACTGAGATGGAAGCGGCTTTTGAAACGGCTGACAGTGAAGCAAACACCGGCTGTACATTAAGAGTATACAAGAATTATACAGGCAGCTATACAACACTCAGCGGTAAGTTCACGCTGTGGATCGCTGAGAAAGCCAATGTAGGTACGTTAACTGTTTCGGGAGATATAACCGTTACGGGATCGGGAAAAAATAATCGTATTTATGGCGATTTCAATGTAGCGGCCGGCGGTAAGCTGACATTTGACGAAAAATGCGGCGCTATGGGAACTGTGTCGGTAGGTGCAGGTACATTTGACTGCTATAGTACATTTTCTATAACACTCAATATAAACGATGCAAGCAGTGACGTAATTCTTCACGGCGGAGCTTTCAAAACAATATGCTATAACGGCGGCGGGGACAGAGCAAACGCAGAAATACTGACTTTGTTGGCTGAGAACCGTATGTTTATGAAGTCTCCCAATCCTGAGCCGATAGACGGCTCAAAAACACTGTTGAAAGACGGTTTTGCAACACCTGTTATTGTAATACCACATGAAGGTCACAGTTACGACAGCACAACGGGCAAGTGTACGATTTGCGGTAAGCGGTGCGGTCATACGGATGTTGACAGCAAAACAGGTGTATGCTCTGTCTGCGAGTATCAGCTTACTGCGGGCATTTCGGGCGTGGGAACAGCGAAGTATTTTGATAATATAGACGACGCTTTTACTGCGGCATTATCGGCGGAAAACAACGGTTGTACGCTGACATTGTATAAGCACTGCGAGATCACACAGAACGTAGAAATCGGCAATACAACGGTTACTGTCGATGTGAACGGATGTTCACTCGGCGGAGAGGCAGATATAAGTGTAAATAACAGTGGTGTGCTGTACCTTAAGGACAGCAGAAAAAGCACCTACTACGGATGCATAGACGCACCTTTTAGTGTAAACGGCGGTACGCTTATAAACGGTACTGCAGACGGCGGCAGTTCAGCCGCAGATGTACTCAATTTAGTCATTAACAGTGCTAAGCGTGTCGAAATATACGGCGGCATATTTGAGAATGTTTATATTGCACACGCAAGCGGTGTAGCTTTATACGGCGGAAGGTACAACACCATCTGCGGCGAGGAAAGCAACAGCACACCCGTAAACGCTCTGCTTGCAAAGGGCTATGCGTTTGCGATCTTAAACAGTGTCACACATCTCCCCGAAAGTATAGTTGACGGCAGTGCGAAGACAATCGGCGGAAGACTTACAAATGTCATGGTTGTAGCGCATGAGCATAGATACAACGTGGAAACGGGCAAGTGTCCGTGCGGCGTTTGTGCGCTTGCTATATTTACCGAGACAACACAAAGCTCTGAAACTTATACATTTATTGAAAGCGAAACACAGTTTAAAAATATTGCGGAAAATGAGGCTGACGGTGTATTAAAGCTGACAGGCGATGTAGATTGTATTGTTAAGGGCATAATAATAAACGGCAATAAAACGATCGACATGAACGGTCATACGCTGAATGTTTCGATCGGTACCGAGGAAATAAGCGCAGTAGAGGTTTACGGAAATGTAACCTTTGAAAACAGCGGAAGCAGCCGTGCAGTTATAAACGCCACCGGCGTTTATTCCTATGGAATGGTAACTGTAAACGGAGATATTGAATTCGATACTTTTGCAACATTTGAAGACGGCGACGCTTTGATCAATGCCGGAGTATTCAAGAGCATTTATGTTCAGGGAAGAAGTGTAATTGAAATACTGGGTAGCGGTAAGGCGCTTGCAAGTGAAAGCGGAGAAATACTGAATGCAAGCGTACAACAAATATACAAAGCAGGCGATAATATATTTGTTACGGCTCACCCGAAGCATACATACGATGAACACGGCAACTGCGCTTGCGGATATAAGTGTCTGCATGACGGCGAGGGTCAGGTAGATGAAGACAGCGCCAACAAGGTGTGCAGTGAGTGCGGTGCGAAAATTTACGCAAAGGTAACTACTGCCGACGGAAAGGTAAAGTATTTCGACGACATAACCGAGGGCTTACGGTATGCGGATAAGGCTGAAAACAAGGGCTGTGTTTTCACTCTTGTAACAAGCGGTAAGATCAATAGTGGGGTTACGCTGTCAAACGGTCAGTTTACTATTACCACAAGTAATTATGGTACTATCTATGATTACAACCAGACAATAACTATTGACGGTGCAGATGTTATTGCTGAAGGTTATATGTTCATCAGGTGCAAGGTTAATGTGAAGAGCGGATCTCTTACATTACCTGAGGGCTCAAGCGCCGGATTTGATAGTATTGCTATATCAGGCGGTACCGTAACTGTCAGCGAAGGCGTCAATGTTGACAATCATGCGGGTGCTGATAATTTATTTGTAAGCGAAGACGCAATTGACGCAAAGCTTACTATAGGCGGCGGTACTTACGGCCGTATCGTTCTCGGACAGTTTAAATTAAAGGACGTAATCGCAAGCGGTGTGCGTGTGATAAGCTACGACAATCCGACAGATCCGACTGCTGAGAAAACAGCAAAGGCTTTATTATACAGCGATATAGCCGAAAAAAATAATTTTGACTCCGAAAACAACACTGTAAGCTATTATCTGTTTACCAAGTGCGAGCATAAGAATGAGGACGGCAGTTATGCCTTTAATGAGGGCGGTATATGCAAATACTGTAACTCTGAGTTTGCCGCAAGCGTAAGCTATACGGTTGACGGAAGTGCAAAGACAGAGCTGTTCAGCAATATATGCGACGCTTTTGACAAGGCTAATGAGATAGGTACGGCTACAGTAACGCTGTATAAGGATATTACAGACAGCGAACGTACACAGGAGATTACCGTTATGGGCAATGTAACGCTTGAACTGAACGGTAAAACACTGGGTGGTCGTTATGGCATAGCGCGTATATCGGTATCTGACGGTGGCACGCTTACTGTAAACGGCGATGGCAATATGGATACACCTATTTACGTTAATGAAAACTCAAAATTAGTCATTAACGGCGGTGGATACTTCAATTCTGTGTCAGTTAAAAAAGGAGGCAACGCAGAAATAGGCGGCGGCACTATACAAGGTCTGTCCGTTCGCGGTAACGTAAAACTCAGCGGCGGTAAATTCAACGACATCGAGATATTTAACGGCAATCTTGAATCTGTACTGGCAGACGGTTATGCTTATAAAGTGGACGGCGGTGCATGGCTTTCAATTGCAGAACGTGCAGAGAGCGTTTATAGCAGTTTGAATAACAACGATAAACCGTTGAGTGTAGAAGAAGCGCCGATAAAGAGTGCAAGTATTTCGTGGGCAGGCGGAGAAGCGCCTGTTATATACCGTAACGGAGCGAAAAAATTAAAAGTCAATGTTACATGCGATGTGGCGGACACTTCAAAGCGGATAACCTATTCGGATTTCGTAAACGGCAATAATCGCAGTAAAGATTCTAAGCTTTCTGTTAACTGGTATATGGTATTCGGTTATAAAATCGGTGAGATTGTAGCGGAAGACGGTGAGGTTGAATATTACACTGTACTGAAGTGTGACGGATACGAATATAAGTCGAATGCACTTAAGTTTACACTTGCGACCTGCTCGCACCCTGAGGATAGCTTTAATAACGAAACCGACGGTTTGGTATTCTGCGGTATATGTGATTTATTGATAGAAGCCGAGGTAGTAGATGCTGACGGCAAGTCGTTAGGCTATGCGGATATATACGGTGCCATAAAGCTGGCGCAGGAGAACGAAGGCAGCACTGTAAAGCTGATTTCGGAAAGAGTACCTGCGTCCATTACCGTGACGGGCGGTAAGTTTACTGTTGACTTTAACGGTAAAGAGGCATATTATCAGTTCGCTGTCAACGGCGGTGACGTGACTTTCACTTCTTCAGCAGAACAAGCCGATGTAGAAAATCTGCAAAGCACAATCAAAGTAAACGGAGCTAACGCTAAGGTTACAATTGACGGTAAAATCAAGCTGGGAAGTGTAACAATATCAAGCGGTGCGCTTGCAGTAAACAGTGCCGAGAGTTATATTAAAGAACTGTCAATAAATGGCGGAAAGACTGTTGTAAACGGTGCAAATATTGATGCACTGAAAGCTAACGGCGGAGACACGGTCATCAATTATGTTACAGCCGATTCTTTAAGCGTGAATATCAACGGGTCCGGTAGCATCTCTATCGTAACCGGCGAGTTCGGCAGCACCACTTGCAAAACAGGCTTAGGTATGGCAATTGCGAGTGGAAGCGTAGTTTTCGGCAATAGTATGAATGGCATTACTGTTTACACATACGAAGCTATTCAGACCATGACCAAAACCGATAGAATTTTTGTTGATAAGTGCGTTCATAAGGACGGAAGCGGCAGTTATGTGCTTGACGGAAATCCCTGTCCTTACTGCAATGAGGAAATCGTTGCAACTGTAAGCTATACGGACGGCGGAAGCGAAAATACGGATCTGTTCAGCGATATTTATGACGCTTTTGACAAGGCTAATGAGATAGGTACGGCTACTGTAACGCTGCAGAAGAACATCACGGACGATATTACAGATACGATAGCTGTTACAGGCAATGTTACGCTTGAACTTAACGGTAAAAGGCTCTCACAACCCGGTACTGATGTATGGTATTCCATAGAAGTAACGAGCGGTAAGCTGACCGTTAACGGCAGTGGCTTAATAAAACGTGTTGCCGTTCGCAACGGCAGCAATGCGGAAATCAACGGTGGTACTTTCTCTGACTTCATAATTAAAGACGGCGGTAACGCTGTAATTAAAGGCGGTCAATTCTACAGCTTACAGGTTTCAGGCGAAGGCAGAAACGTAGGACAGCTTCTTGCGGACGGCTATGCCTATAGGAGTATTATCGATTCCGGCATCTGGTCTACTATTGCAGAGCGTGAAAAGCAGGATATAACTAATGTAGAAGTAAAGGAAGCGCCGATAAAGAGCGCAACAATTTCCGCTGAGAACGAGTCACCGATAATATACCGTAACGGTAAAAAGGCTGTAACTTTCGCGGCCGATGTGACATATTCGGGAGATAAAACACTCTATATTACCGGATGCTTAATTGACGGAACGGTAATAAGCGAAAAAACAGAATTATTAAACGGTTACTGTTATTTACTTGGCGATCAAGTTGATAAAGTGGTGGCAGAAGACGGAGAAATCCAATATTACTGCATATTTACCTATGACGGATATGATTATAAGTCGAATGTGGTAACGCTTACAGTAGCTACCTGTCAGCACCCCGTCGAAAGCGTAAAATGTGACGATGACGGTTGTGTGTGCGGTATATGCAACAGAGCACTACCGGCTTCGGTAGAGCTGTCTGACGGCACGTTATCGTATTACGAAAACTGGAATGACGCTATCGGCGCTGCCGAGGAAAGCGAAGGCTGTACATTAAAGCTGTTAAACTACAGTTTGGTTAACAATAATGAAACGTTTGACATAAGCAAGGGTAGATTTACCGTTGATTTAAATAAAAATGACGGCACCACAACATTTGCATTTGATGTCAAGGGCGGAGATATAACGTTTACGGCACCGCAAAAAGCCTCAAGTTCACTTACCGGTGTAACGGTATCGGGTGAGAATGCCAATGTTTTAATTGACAGTAAAGCCACATTGAATTATGTAGTTGTAAATTCCGGAAAGGTTAGTGCCGATGGTGCTAATATCGGCGCACTAACGATAAACGGCGGAGACACGGTCATCAATGATGTTAATGCCGATTATTTAAGCATGAAAGCAGACACGACCGGTGGAAGCGGATATAATGTCTCTATAGTAAGCGGTACGTTCAACATCTTCACTTGCGAAAATGAAAGCAATTATACTTTAGGCAGGGCAATTGCGAGCGGAAGCAGAGTTATAGGCTTAAATGCGATTGTCGGTTCAGGTTTCAAATATGCTGAAATTCAGAGCATGACCACAGCCAATTATCTTAATGTTATAAAGTGCGACCATAAAGACGAAAACGACAGTTATGCGCTTGACGGAAACCTTTGTCCTTACTGCAATGAGGAAATCGCCGCAACTGTAAGCTATACGGCTGACGGCGGCGAAATGACAGATCTGTTCAGCGATATTTATGACGCTTTTGACAAGGCTAACGAGGCAGGTACGGCTACTGTAACGCTGTATAAGGATATTACAAACAGCGAACTTACACAGGGCGTTACCATTACCGGCAATGTAACGCTTGCACTGAACGGTAAAAAACTGGGTGGCACTTTTGCTTTCAATGCACCTGTAGAAGTATCCGACGGCGGTATGTTTACCGTAGGCGGCGATGGCAAAATGCGGATGCCTATTAAAGCTTACGCAAACTCAAAGTTAATCATCAACGGCGGTGAATTCACATCGGTGATGGTTTACATAGACGGCGACGCAGAAATAGGCGGCGGCGTTATAGACGCTCTGACCATTATAGGTAACGCTAAAGCAAAAATCAGCGGCGGTAAATTCTACAACATCGAGATAGCAAACGGCAGTCTTGAATCTGTTCTGGCTGACGGTTATGCATATAAAAAGGACGGCGGTGCATGGCTTTCAATTGCAGAACGTGCAGAGAGCGTTTATAGCAGTGTGAATAACGACAATAAACCGGTGAATGTAGAAGAAGCGCCGATAAAGAGCGCAACGCTTAGCACAGAAATAAACAAGCTGTATCGCAACAGCAACGCAAATCCCACGCTGAAGTTCAACCTGTCTCTTGCTAACGGCTCGAACCTGAACGACTCGTATGTAAGTAAGAGATACGGTATAAACTCCTATGTAAGCGGAGATATAATTTATAGCAGCTTAAGCGCACTTGTAAAGGACGCTAAATTGTCGGCAGACGAAATAATTGATAAGGCGGGCAACAGCGTTGCTGCCAAGATATACTTCGTAGTTATTACCGATGACGGCTATGAAATAAAGTCGAACACTGTAAGCATAGACCTTGTTGACTGTGATCATTCTCAGGTGGTCGATCCTACAGCGGACAAGGAAACCGCAGGTAATATTACCGAGCCGACATATTGCGAGATATGCGAGAGCAAGTTCAATGCAAAGATAACAAAGGGCGACGATGTCAGGTATTATAACGATCTTGACGAGGCTGCGAAAGACGCTCAGAAGAGCGAAAACGAGGGCTGTACCTTATATCCGCTTTATAACAAGAACGGATACGGCGGTCAGTTAGTCATAACCGAAGGTAACTTCACGCTCAAGTACGCAGTTCGTACAGCGTTCTCACGTCCGATCATCATAAACGGCAAGGCAAAGCTGACGGTTACGGGACGTTGTGCGGTGACAGCGTTTGAGAATCAAGACGCATTCATAGTGAGGGGCGGTGATGTCACATTTGACGGGCTTGCAACAGGCAGCAATGTGACCATAAACGGCGGTAATGTTACAATGGCCTCCAACAATATAAATTGCCTTACTATAAACGGCGGTAATGTATCCATTTCGTCAGGTGGGTTTGCCGAAATCATAACTAATGCCCCGAATAAGGTGATAGCCGATTATATCGATCCCGGCTTCTGGGCACAGGACAGAGGAACAAAAGAGTGGATAGATATATACAGTCTTAATAAGGCAACGGCATCATCGACAATCGGACTTACGGTACGGTTGTGTCCGATGCAGATAATCAAGCCGATTGATACTGTATATTACACCAACGGTTATTATCCCGACGGTATACCGTCACTTCAAATAAGTGCAGTGCCGTGGTATTCAGGCGAGGTCGACGCAAAAGTTGCTTATCAGTGGATTGCCATTGATGAAAACGGCTACGAAACAGAGATAGAGGGCGCTACAGACAGAAAGCTGTCGCTCGAAAATCTCACAACGGGCAGGTACTACTGCCGTCTTACCTACAGCAATGCTGCAACGGCGGGAGTTTCGATGAAGTCGGACGTTGTAACGGCTACGATAACCGAATGTGAGCATTCCGGAGGAGAGGCTACCTGCACCAAAAAGGCAAAGTGTGAAATATGCGGAGCGGAGTATGGCGAACCTCTCGGTCACGACTATGTTGTAATCAAAGTAGTTGAGCCTGACTATCGCAACGAAGGCTACAGCGTATTTGAATGCACAAGATGTAAGGATTCATATATCGGAAACCGTGTTCCCGTAAAGCCTATTCCCGACGTGGAAGAAATAGCGGTTGAAAAGACAACATACAATGAAGTCGATATAAGCTGGAAGAATATAAGCGGTGTTGACGGATATTATGTCGAATGCTATGTCGGCAATCAGTGGAAGCAGATCGGCTTCAGCACGGACGGCGACAGAGTAGCGGCAAAGCTGAGCGGTCTTTCTGCAGGCCTTAAATATAAGGTAAGGATAGCGGCTTATGCAGGAAGATTCACCGGCAAGTTCAGATGTTTCTATGTTGATACTGTTCCTTCTCCCGTATGGAATATAAATACGGTGAAGGCTACCGATGAAACGGTAAGAATAAGCTGGAGCAGAAACGCCAGAGCGGACGGCTACAAGGTAGAGTGGTACATTGATAATCAGTGGGCCGTAAAGACTGTTACCGGCAACAATAATATATCGGCGGTTATAGACGGACTTTGTGCAGGAACACGATATAAAGTAAGGGTAAGCGCATATAAGGGCGACCTTTACAGTCCGTATACATATGGCTATATCGATACGCTCCCGTCAAAAGTTACTGGTATTATGCAGACAGTCACATCTTCTTCGTTTACGCTTAAATGGGATAAGAACGAAAGTGCGGACGGTTATACCGTTCAGTACTATGCAGACGGTAAGTGGAATGAAAAGACGCTGACCGGTAATAAAAAAACTACCGTTACAATAGGCTCGCTTAAGGGCTACAAAACCTACAAGGTCAGAATAAAGGCTTATAAGGGTGAGCTTGAGAGTACATTCGACGATATTTATATCACTACCGCTCCGACAAAGGTCAGCGGTCTTAAGGTAAAGAGCGCAGTTGACTCAAAGGCAGTAGTTATATGGAATGCGGATGCAACCGCTGACGGATATAACGTAGGATATTATATCGGCGGTAAGTGGGTCGAAAAGACCATAACCGATAATAAGACAGCAATGGCTGTGCTTGGCGGACTTACACCTTACATCACATATAAAGTAAGGGTAAGAGCGTATAAGGACAATCTGTACGGCGATTACAGCTATACTACGGTTACTGCAGTGCTTTCACCGGTAACCAATATCAAGGTTGTATCGGCAAAAAGAAACTCGATAACCGTTAAGTGGGGTAAAAACGCCAGTGCAGACGGATATAAGGTTGAAATTTACAAAGGCGGCAAGTGGGTCAAAAAGACGTTAAAGGGCAGTACGAATGCTACTGTCACTATTGGCGGACTCAGGGCCGGAAGCGTGTATAAGGTAAGGATTGCGTCTTATAAGGGTGCAAATACAAGCACTTATACTTATGCAAATGTGAAGACAGCCAAATAA
>ENA-UOJA01002277-UOJA01002277.1-human-gut-metagenome-genome-assembly--contig:-C19-NODE-2277-length-13551-cov-8.201319_pt1 | contig 13551 bp, 10 predicted proteins | sample MGYA00242337_ERZ723884 | MGnify/ENA metagenome assembly ERZ723884
AAAGCCTGCACCGTGTCAGGAAACCCCGCGCTTTCAAGCGCGGGTTGTTTAGGCGTGTCGAGAGCGTGAGCGTTGGTTATCAGACGCGCCTGCAGCTTAATGCCTTCGACATTGAAGAGTTTCTTTGGACGAAGGGTTTGGGCGGGGCCGTCACAGCTTTCTTTGCTTCAGCATGTGCTGGAACTCAAACCCTTCGCGCCGGAAGAGCTTTCCCGCCTGAACACGCTTTTCCGGACGTATGTGCGCGTGGGCGGAATACCTGCCGTCGTGCGCCGGTATCTGGAAACAGGCTCCTTGGATGCGGCCGCAAAAGAGCAGAGGGTGTGCCTTAAAGCGGTCCGCGACAGTGTCCGGTGGTGTCCGGTGGTTTCCGGCGGGCGCAGAGCAAAGGCGGTCTCTTGCCGTGATTGACGAAGTGCCGCGGCAGCTTCAAAACCGCAACAAACAGTTTGCCGTGTCGGGAATCGGCCCGCACGCAAGGCGAAGGGATTACATGGGAGTCGTTGAACGGCTTACTGACGCCGGAACTGCCGATCCGCGGCAACCGAGATCCCGAGCGGATGAATCTTTATTTCCACGATACCGGTCTTTTGGCGGCAGCAATGAAAGAGCACGCCCGAGAATCTTGTGCCGGCGGAGATTGCGGCAGGGGCTTCGCCTCACACGAAGATGCTGAAAACGCTGATTGAAAGCCCGGACTATCCCGACATCACCTGGGGACTGCGCTTGGCGGAGGCCAATATCAGCCGCAGCGGCAAGATCCTCTCATTTCCGCTTTTCTGCGTCTTTCTGATGCGACGCATCCTGAGAGAACTCGATTTTCCCGCATAACGAAAAACCCGCCGGCCGGTGAGCCCGCGGGTTTCTCAAGCATTTCAAAGCGGCAGTGGGTTACGCCAGACGAATACGTCCGTCCACGGCAATCGCTTCACCATTCTTTTCACTGATCATCAGCGGATTGATGTCAAGTTCTTCAATCGCCGGGAAGTCGGTGACAAGCTGCGAAATCCGCTGAAGGGTTTCTTCGACCTTGGCGATATCGGCGGGTGTTGTGCCGCGGGCGCCTTCAAGTAACTTATAGGCCTTAACGGAGCGCACCAGGTCGTGCGCGTCGATGTCGGTGAGGGGCGCGAGCGAAAAAGACACGTCCTTTAACACCTCAACAAAGACGCCGCCCAAGCCAAACATGATCATGGGCCCGTACTGGGGGTCTTTGACTACGCCGCAGACCATCTCGCGGTTACCCTTGACCATCTCCTGGATGATGACGCCTTCAAGCCCTTCGAGAATGCCCTTGGCCTTCAGTTTCGCGATGAGGTCCTGATACTGGGCTTTAAGTTCTTCCACGGACTGGATGTTCACACGCACGCCGCCCACATCGGTCTTGTGCGAAGTGGTTTTGGAGGTCATCTTCATGACAACGGGAAAGCCCACAGCTTGAGCGGCCTTGCAGGCCTCTTCTTCGGTGCGTGCAAACTGTGCGCGGCAGACGCGGATACCGTAGGCGTCGAGCACATCAATACTTTCGCGCGTGGTGAGTTCACTGCGCCCGTCGGCTTTGGCCGCGGCAAAAATGCCTTCGGCGCGAGACTTGTCGACCGTAAAGGTCTTGACGGCCCCGGCAGGGCGCGCAATCCAGCGCCGTTGCTGATCGAGCCGAGCCAATGCGTCCACGGCCTGTTCGGCGTACATGAAGAAGGGCACCGTCACGTCCATGTCGGAAAGTTCCGTAAAGAACCGGTTTTCCGTCATGAAGACGCCCACGATCGGCTTTTCAGGGTGATCAGCGCGGATGCGCATCAGTTCCTTCGCAACGTCAATGTCTTTAAGACCCAGGAACGGCAGATAGATGACGATCACCATATCGACGTTCGGATCTTTGAGAATCGTTTCGGTTGTGCGGCGGTAGTGTTCAAGGGGCGCGGAAGCGATCATGTCGACCGGGTTTTTCACGGAAGCCGCCGCGGGCAGGAACGTTCTGAGTTCTTCTTTTGTGGCGTCCGTGATCGGCGCCATCACCATGCCGTGCTCACAGATGGCGTCCGTGGCCATGATCCCGGGACCGCCGGAATTCGTGATGATCGCCACACGGTTACCCTTGGGGATCGGGCAGTTGGCAAAAACCTTCGCAGTCGCAAAGAGTTTTTCCAGAGAAAATTCACGGATCACGCCGCTCTGACGCAAAAGGGCGTCGGCGGCACGGTCTGACCCCGCAAGGCTTCCCGTGTGAGAGCTCGCGGCGCTTGCGCCCGCGGCGGAGCGCCCGGATTTAAGCGCCAGAATGGGTTTCTTTTTGGAAACGCGTGCGGCGAGGTTGCGGAAATTCGCCGGGTTCTGGATCGATTCCATGTAAAGGAGAATCTGCCGGACGTCGTCCACGTTTTCCCAGTATTCAATCGCGGTCTCGGCGTTCACATCGGCCTGGTTGCCGATGGAGATGAACTGCGAAAAGCCGATGTTGAGATCCTTAAGGATATTGAGAATGCCGCCCCCTAAGGCCCCCGACTGCGACACAAAGCCGATGTCGCCGCGCTGGGGGAGGCTTTCTGCGAAACAGCCGTCCATGCGCACGGCCGGGTCGGTATTGACAACACCCAGGCAGTTCGGGCCCACACAGCGCATGCCGTAAGCCTTCACCTTGGCAGCAAGTTCTTTTTCCAGAGCCGCACCCGCTTCATCGGTTTCCTTAAAGCCCGCGCTGATCACCACAAGCCCCGTGATGCCTTTTTCATGACACTGATCAATCGTGGAAAGCACAAAGGTGTTTTTCACAACGATGATCGCGAGATCCACGTCACCCGGGATATCAAGAACCGACGGGTAGGCCGTAAGCCCCTCAATGACGCCGCCCTTGGGGTTGACCGGGTAAATCTTTCCGGTAAAGCCGTACTCAATGAGGCGCTTTAAAAGGTCTGAGCCGATCGTGTTGGGCTTGGTGGAAGCGCCCACCACAGCAATCGAGCGCGGCTTCATGATGGAGTCAAGACTGGCCATGATGCGTTGGTCTCCGGTAGAAAATCAATTCGGGTGTGAGTGCGCAGCCTGTGAAACATCGGGGCACGCAGAAGGTGCCGGCAGGCGGGGCAGCTCAAAGGCAAAAATAATCTTTCGAGCATATCACAGCCAGAAGCTCATGGAAATCGTCCTGACAGACGAAAAAAGCCGCCCGAAGGCGGCTTTTGGTAAATGCCGGCAACCCGGTTACGGACGTTTGGCCGAGAGTTTGACGTTTAAGTCTTCCGTGGGCAGCGCCCCCTGAACGATGGTGCCGTCGGCAAAAATGATGGAGGGGGTGGACGTAAACCCGAACTTTTCCCCTAAGGCGAGGTTGCGGTCAAGAACCGAGGCATCGCACTTATCAGCCGCTTTTGCCGGTTCCGTGCCGTCCAGCATATGCGCCTGCCAAGCGGAAGCGGGGTTTTTCGAGCAGACGATGTCGCGGGCCATTTCCTTGGAATTGAGGATCGAATAGATGAAGTTGTAGACGGTGACGTTACCCGCGGCCTGAAGGTTACGCTCAAGCATCGAGCAGTATGTGCAGCGGGCGTCCGTGAACACCACAACCTTGCGCTCGCCGTTACCGTAGGTGACTTTGATCGCGTCGTTTAAGGGCAGGGTCTTCCAGTCCACACGGGAGAGTTCCTTCATGCGCTCGGCGGTGAGGTCGGTTTCCGTCTTCGTATCAAAGATCCGGCCGACAATGAGGTACTTCGCGGACTTATCCACGTAAAAGACGCGGCGGTTCATGAAGACTTCCCAGAGGCCTTCAATCGGAGCGGGCGTCACTTTGTCGACCTTCATGCCGGTCGTGGAGAAAATCCGGGCGGCAATTTCCTTTTCCTGAGCCCCGGTATCGGCGGCATTCACGGCGGCGGTGGTGAGAAGTCCTGCGGCAACAACAGCGGCCGCGGCGGCAAAAGTACGAATACGCATGAGTGAGCTACTCCGTCAGAGACGGCCGCAAGTTTAGCGGGTTTCAATCAAAAGCCTGAAAGCCAATTGCAAACAGATTTAAAGCGCCCGATAACGAAAGCCGCCCGACTTGGGGGCGGCTTTTATCGTGCATCAGATCGTGGGTTTTGAGTGATCGTCTCTGTTTTTCATTTCGACAATCAGGTCCCGCGCCCGCTTTTCCGCAAAGAGCATGTCGGGCACGAGATTTGCGCCCAAGGTCTGTGCAATCCCCGTGCGGTTAAGCTGGCGCAGGGGGTGGCCCGCAGCGCCAGCGATGATGAGCTCGTGCCCCCTGCGATGCAGGGCTCTCAGGTACACCTGGAGAATGTCCATCGCGGAGTTGTCGATATTGAGAAGATCTGTGAAGTCCAGAATCACGACCTTGGCGGCGTTCGCAGCCGTGATGCGCTTGGGATCGGTGACGCCTTCCAGTTTACTTACAGAACCGAAAAAGAGGGCGCCCGTCACCTTCCAGGCTTCAACGCTCGCGGGCATGTCAAAGGGCAGCGTTGTCTGTACCACGCGCGTGAGCGTGTTCATGCGGTAGATGAAGAACACACAGGAAATCACAAGCCCCACTTCCACGGCAACCGTGAGGTCAAAGATGACGGTGAGAAGGAACGTTGCCACAAGCGTCACCTTGTAGCTCATGGTCATCGCTCTTAAGCGCGAGAATTCCTTCCAGTTACCCATGTTCCAGGCCACAAACATGAGAATGGCCGCCAGGGCCGCAAGCGGAATGTCGCTTGCCAAGGGCGCCGCCGCGAGAATCACCACCAAAAGCGTAATTGCGTGCACGACGCCCGCCACGGGACTGGCCGCACCGCTTTTGATGTTGGTGACCGTACGGGCAATGGTGCCGGTTGCGGGAATGCCGCCGAAAAAGGGCACCACAAAGTTTGCAATGCCCTGGCCCATCAGTTCCTGGTTGGGGTCGTGGCGGTCATCGGTCATCGCGTCGGAAACACGGGCGCACAAAAGGCTTTCGATGGCGCCCAAAAGCGCAATCGTGAGCATCGGGCCGATCAGCCCGCGCAAGGCTTCGAGACTGAAGTCAGGAAGCTGCAGATCGGGTAACTTCTGCGGGATTCCCCCGAACTTCGTACCGATGGTTTCGACCGGCAGATTAAAGACGGAGACCACAACGGTGGAAAGCACCAGCACAATGACGGTTCCCGGCAGGTGCGCGATCCACCGTTTCCACGCGGGGCCTCCCATGGCGTAGCCCTTGGGCCAGAACTTCACCACCAGAAAACTCACCAGTGCCACCGCAAAAGCCCAGGGGTTAAAGGTCGCAATGTGAGAGGCAAGTGCTTCAATCTGACCGAAAAAGCCCGCGGGCATCTTGTCGATCGTAAGGCCCAGAAAGTCCTTGACCTGGCTTAACCCGATCAGAACCGCAATACCGTTGGTAAAGCCGATGACGATGGAGACCGGAATAAAGCGGATGAAACTTCCGAGCTTAAAAAGCCCCATGAGGAAAAGCAGAATTCCTGAACCCACGGTCGCAAGGAGGAGGTTTCCGAGTCCGTACTGCGCAATGATGCCGTAGATGATGACGATAAAGGCGCCGGCGGGACCGCCGATCTGCACGCGGCAGCCGCCGAAAACGGAAATGAGAAACCCCGCAATGATCGCGGTGTAGATGCCCGCTTCTGGCGGCACGCCGCTGGCGATACCGAAAGCCATGGCTAACGGGAGCGCCACCATCCCGACCGTCAAACCGGCGCTGATGTCACGCGTGAGCATGCGCGTGTTGTAGTTTTTGAGCGTATCAAGGCTTACCGGGTGAAAGGGCGCCATCGGCAGGTGACTTAACGCCCCTTTGATCGAAGCAAACAGAGACATGGTGGTCTTCGGGCAACAGTCGTCTCACGACGAGGTTTTTTATGTACGAGTGTCCCCGCGAAAGAGAGCGGACTCTTTCGAACAAACAGACTGACGGGGAGAAAGCGTGATTGTAAAGGATTGCAACAGAAATTTCGCCTGTGGTTTCCGTCGCGGCGGACATGAAAAAGGGCGGAGATTTTTTCCGCCCTTGGGTTGCATAAGGCTGTTTCTCAGTGAGGATAACGGCAGCCGAGGATGCGGGGGCCCGCGGCGTTGGTGACATCGGGGAGGTTGCCGGCATCACGGTTGATGTAGGCCCAGGCAAGCCAGGCAAAGGCCATGGCTTCCACATGCATGGGCGAAACACCGAGCGTTTCGGTGCTTCGCACAAGGATATCGTCGCCTGCGGCGTGCCGCAGGGCCTTCATGAGCGCCCCGTTTAAGGCGCCTCCGCCGCAGACATAGATTTCCCGGGTGCGGCCCGCAAACTTTCTGACGGCGTCCACAATCGTGCGGGCCGTGAGTTCGGTAAGCGTTGCCTGGACGTCCGCGGGTTCTTCGCCCGAGAGCTTTCCTTCAAGCCACGCAAGATTAAAGTACTCGCGCCCCGTGCTCTTCGGGGGTTCCTTCGTGAAGTAGGGGTCTGCGAGAAGCTTTTCCAAAAGTTCCGGGCGCACGGTGCCCGTGTCGGCCCAGGCACCGTTGGCGTCAAAGGCGCGGCCGAGGTTTTTCTGGCACCAGGCGTCAAGCAGAATGTTGCCCGGGCCGCAGTCAAAGCCCGTCACCTTGCCGTAGCTCTTTTTCGGGGGCAGGAACGTGATGTTGGCGATGCCGCCAATATTGACGATGCTTCTTGCGGTGTCGCTTGTGAAGACCTGGCTGTGAAAAGCCGGCACCAGGGGCGCACCCTGGCCGCCCGCGGCCACATCGCGGCTTCTGAAGTCGGCGATCACGTCAACGCCCGCAAGTTCCGCGATCCACGCGGGGTTATTAAGCTGCAGCGTCCAGCCTTCTTCGGGGCGGTGGCGGATTGTCTGGCCGTGAACGCCCGCCGCCGCCACTTCCATGCGCGGAATGTCGGCTTCGTTCAAAAGTTCATGAATGGCCTGCGCGTAGAGTTTCGCAAGCGTCACGGACATGCGGCCCGCGCGGTCAATTTCGTTGTCGCCCGGAGAGCACAGGCTTAAGAGCTCGGCGCGGACTTCCTTCGGGAAGGCCTGGTAGTGGTGTCCGAGAAAAACGGGCGACGTACCCGCAAAATCAACGGCGACGGCATCAACGCCGTCAAGACTCGTGCCGGACATCAGTCCGAGGGTAATGGTTTTTTTCATAATGAAAGCGGTTTCGGGCGGACAAATCAGAGAGGGCGCCATCGGGCACCCCGACCGGCCTCATTTTAGTGCCCTGCCGCTTTTTCGTCTGAGGACTTCTGAGCAGATGCTTTGGCGGAAGCCGCCTGCACGCCTTCGAGCATGGCGAGTTTTTTCTGCAATGGGATCGAACGCACTTCCATCTGTGCGATCTGATAGGGGGTTAACACCGGCTGGTCGGGGAGGTTCGTGGTCATGGGGTTGATCTGCACGCCGTCCACCTTGAGTTCGTAGTGAAGGTGCGGGCCTGTGGCAAGCCCCGTCTGTCCTACTTTGCCGATGATTTCACCGTACTTCACGGTGTCGCCCTTTCGTAAACCCTTTGTGATGGAGGAAAGGTGCGCGTACACGGTCTGGTATTCCGGTCCGTGCTGCAGACGGATGTAGTTGCCGTAACCGGTGCCCACACCCGCGAACACCACCACGCCGTCGGCGGCGGCTCTCACGGTTGCACCCCAGGGTGCACGAAAGTCCGTTCCCTGGTGCGGGCGCACGACGCCTGTGATCGGATGGCGCCGCAACGGCGCAAATTCCGAGCTTACGCTCTTGATGTCAAGTGGTACGCGCATAAAGACGCGCTTGGCGATATGGCCCCGGGCGTCATAGTAGTGTCCGCCCTTACCGTCGTTACCAAACCAGAAAAGTTCAGTGGTTTTGCCTTTGTGATCAAGCGCCATCGCAAGGAGCTTGCCGTAGCGCACGAAATTGCCTTGTGCGTACTTCGTTTCGTAGATGAGGCGCCAGGTGTCGCCGGGCACGAGTTCCGAGACAATGTCGCGGTCAAAGTCAAACGCATCGTGCATCTGACTGACAATATTTTTGGGAATGCCGGCGCGGGTGAGGCTCGCCTGGGGATTATCCTCTACGCGGCCGCTTGCGAAGTTTTGCTGCACTTCGTAGCGGAAAGGCTTGATTTCGGCCGTGAGTTTGCCGGCCGGATTGCGCGCAATATTTAAAACGCGGCCCGCTGTCTCATCGCTCCCGTCGGTGTAAAGGTCAAGCGTTTCAAGCCGGCCGTCGGCGCGGATGGAGGCCATCACGAAGTTGCCTTCATCCGGGCTCACCAGGCCCCGGGCATCGGGATTGGTTTCAATAAAGCGGAAGGCCTCAGTATCGCGGATACCGAGGCGGGCCATGAGTGAGGTAAGCGTATCGGCGTGCTGCGTAAAGCCGCTTCGCACAACGGGTTCATCGGCAATGGTGATTGAGGCAACCTGATGCCTCAGGTCGGGCATGCGGATCGGGATATAGGCCGTTCTCTGATAGCTTTCCAGGGGCGCTGAGTCCTGCGGCACCGTTTTCCAGAGCGCCCAGGCGCCGGCCGCAGGAAGAAGCACAATGACCGCACCGGCCGCAAGGCGCGAGCGCAGCATGCGCCGCGTCTGCGGCGTGTTGCGTGCATAGTCCGACGCCGTTTTTAAAACGGCGCGGCCCAGGCTGCGCAGGGCGGAACCCATGAGTCTCGGAGAGGTCATTGCAATGAGAAACAGTGGAAAAACCGTGTCGGGCTCCATTATAGATGGGCGGTATCTGCGGGCCCTGCGGCGTTACAATCTCCCATTTACGGTTTACATGCCGCTTCCTTTACATTCGCAGACGGTGCATCATGGTTGAAAACAAGCGTCCGGACACGGGTTCGGAAACCACGGAAACGAAAAAATACGAAGTAACGCCCGACATTGTTGAGGCGATGAATACCATCCGCCGCGGCACGGATACGCTTTTAATCGAAAGCGAACTCGAGCAGAAACTCGCCCGCAGCAAAGTGACCGGTGAGCCGCTGCGCTGTAAGCTGGGTCTTGACCCCACGGCCCCCGACATTCACGTGGGGCACACGGTGGTTTTAAATAAACTGCGGCAGCTGCAGGACCTCGGGCACACCGTGATCTTTCTGATCGGTGACTTTACGGCCGCCATCGGCGACCCCTCGGGCCGCAACGTGACGCGCCCGCCGCTTTCTCCCGAGCAGATCAAGATTAATGCGGAGACGTACCTTAATCAGGCAGGGCTTGTGCTGGATCTCACGAAGACCGAAGTGCGCTACAACAGCGAGTGGAATAACGCTTTGGGCGCAACGGGGCTCATCCGCCTCGCGTCGCGCTATACGCTTGCGCGTCTTCTGGAGCGCGATGATTTCGCAAAGCGCTTTGCCGCGGAACTCCCCATTGCCATGCATGAGCTCATCTATCCCCTCATGCAGGGTTATGACTCGGTGGCGTTAAAAAGCGACATTGAATTGGGCGGGTCGGATCAGCGCTTTAACCTTCTTGTCGGCCGTGAACTGCAGCGCCAGTACGATCAGGAACCGCAGTGCATTCTGACGATGCCGCTTCTGGTGGGCTTGGACGGCGTCGAGAAGATGAGTAAGAGTAAGCACAACTACATCGGCATCACCGATACCCCGAACGATATGTTCGGCAAGGTGATGAGTATTTCGGATACGCTGATGTGGAACTGGTACGACCTCTTAAGCCTCAGGCCCAACGCCGAGATTGCAAAATTGAAGGAAGAATGCGCCGCGGGACGTAATCCCCGTGACGCGAAGGTCCTGCTTGCCAAGGAAATCATCGCGCGCTTTCATTCCGCCAAAGAGGCTGACGCCGCGGAAGCCGAATTTAATGCGCGCTTCAGAGGGGGCGCTGCGCCCTCGGATATGCCCGAAGTCACGGTGCAGGCCGAAACCGCGGACGGCATCGGCATTTTGCAGATGATTAAGGAAGCGGGGCTCGCGCCGAGCAACTCTGAAGCCGGCCGCAACGTTTCGCAGGGCGGCGTGCATTTGAACGGCGACAAGGTCTCGGACAAGGGCCTGCGGCTGAAGGCCGGTACCTACACGCTTCAGGTCGGTAAGCGTAAGTGGGCCAAGGTCACGGTGGTCGTGAAATGATCTGCATTCTGCAGCGCGTGCGTGAAGCGCAGGTGACGGTCGATGACGCCGTTGTCGGCAAAATAGGCCGGGGCCTCATGGTTCTCGTCTGCGCCGAGCGCGAAGACACCGAAGAAAAAGCGGTGAAACTCGCGCAAAAGCTTTTGCGCTACCGCGTTTTTTCGGACGATGCAGGGAAGATGAATAAGTCCGTGAAGAACATCGCAGGCGACGTGCTTGTCATCTCGCAGTTCACGCTTGCCGCCGACACCAATTCCGGCAACCGCCCGAGCTTTACGCCGGCAGCCGCGCCTGATGTCGGACGTCACCTCTACGAAGTATTTTTGAAGGAAGTGCAAGCCTCGGGCTTAAAGACCGAACACGGGATTTTCGGTGCGCACATGATGGTGTCGCTTACCAACGACGGCCCCGTCACCTTTACGCTCAGAAATTAAAAAGGCCTTCGGCCCGAGCTGAAACAATCGGGCCGGGAAGCCTTATCAGCGGGAGAAAGCTTTAAAAGCAGCCTTCTCCCGTTTTTACTGCCTGCGTCAGTCCTCTTCGTCCTTACGCTGATAGTGCGACGCAAGTTCCTGCGCCTTCTGCGCGGGCACCGTGTGGTAGTCCGCGAGATCCATCGTAAAGGCTCCGGCGCCCTGCGTGAGGGCATGAAGCCTTGCGGCGTAGCCGGTGAGTTCGGAAAGCGGGACCAGAGCCTTGATTTCCATTACGCCGGGCGCGAGGTTGTCGGTGCCCTGCACCTGACCGCGGCGGGCGGCAATGTCGCCCGTGATCGCACCCATGGTGCTTTCCGGAGCCGATACCGCAATCTCAACAATGGGTTCGAGAATCTGCGGCTGGGCTTTGGCAAGCGCATCGAGCATGGCTTTGCGGCCGGCAGCCACAAAGGCCACTTCCTTACTGTCCACGGGATGGGACTTGCCGTCATAGACCGTTACACGGATATCGGTGATGGGGTAACCGGCCATATAGCCGGTGGCAAGCACTTCCCTCACGCCTTTTTCCACGGCCGGAATGAGGTTAAAGGGAATGACGCCGCCCTTAACCCTATCCACAAACTCAAAGCCGGCGCCGCGCGGCAGGGGGTCCACCTTAAGAAACACTTCCCCGAACTGGCCGGCGCCGCCCGTCTGCTTCTTGTGGCGGGCGTGGCCTTCGGCGACTGCCCCGATCGTTTCACGGTAGGGAACAGAAGGCGCGCTTGTCGTCACTTCAAGCTTGAACTGATCCTTCATGCGCTCAAGCACCGTGCGCACGTGCATTTCGGTAAGTCCCCGCAGCACCGTTTCGTTTAATTGCGCGTCATGATCCACCGCAAGCGTGGGGTCTTCGGCAAGCATCTTCTGCAGAACCTCGCCCATGCGGCTTTCGTCCCCGCGGCGTGCGGGTTCAATCGCAAGGCCGAACATCGGACGGGGATAGGGCGGGCGCGGCAGCACAATGCCGGCGTCGGCCGGGTCTGAATGCAGCACACAGCCGTAGTAGAGGTCGTCCACCTTACTTAAGGCGCCGATGTCGCCCGCGTGCAGTTCATCGGTGTCCGCTGTGTTTTTGCCCTGCAGTAAGAGGGGATGCACAACCTTAAAGGGTTTCTTGGCGTCTCCGGCGTAGAGCTCGGTCCCTGCCTTAATGCGGCCGCGGTGCACGCGGAAAACGCCGATCTTGCCGACAAACGGGTCGCTCACCACCTTAAAGACACGGGCAATCACGGGCTGGTCCGGATCGGGTGCAATATGCACGGGGTTACCCTGTGCGTCCACAAAGGGCGCGGCATTGGCTTCCACAGGTGCGGGCATATGGCGGATGATGACCTTGATGAGGTCGCGGATACCGATCAGGTTTTTGGCGCTTGTGAAGCACACCGGGATGATGTGGCCTTCGCGGAGGGCCTTGGTGATCGGGGCGTGCAGCGTAATCGGATCGGCGTCGCCTTCTTCGAGGTACTTTTCCATCGTGGCGTCGTCGACTTCCACCACGCGCTCAATAAAGGCGCGGTGCACGTCCGAGACCGTCATGATGTCGCTTTCGCCTGTGTCGCGGTCAAAGCAGTCGATGACGCGGGTCATGCCCTTGGCGGGAAGGTTAATGGGAAGCACGCCGTCACCGAACGCTTCTTTGAGTTCGCTAAGAAGCTTCGGCAGATCCACACCCTCGGCATCAATCTTATTGATCACAATCATGCGGCAGTGGCCGCCGCGGCCCGCCCACTTCATCATGCGGCGGGTCATGAGTTCAATGCCCTTGGCGGCATCAATCACCACGACGACGTTTTTAACGGCATCAAGCGCTGACAAAGCCTGACCCACATAGTCCGGGTACCCCGGGGTGTCGATCACGTGCACGCGCACGGGCGTCAGGTCAGGCATCGCGGTGTCAAGATGCACCACGGCTGTTCTCAGAGAATGACCGACCGCTTTTTCCTGCGGGTCGTTGTCGCAGACCGTTGTCCCTTTTTCGATGCTGCCGTACTCGGCGATCGCGCCCGTGCGCATGAGCATGGCTTCAATCAGACTCGTTTTGCCGGCCCCGCCGTGGCCGACCAGCGCTACGGTACGAAGGTTCTCAGTGGAGTAATTGGACATAGGTCTTTCTCCTTGTCTGTCGATTGGTTCCTCCATTGTGCGCTGTGTCGACTCAAAAAGAAAGGAAAACGGCAAAGTTTTTTCGCACCGGTAAAGAATTTCGGAATATCAGGCCTTCGGACAGCAAAAAAGCCCGACCTTGCGGACGGGCTTTCAGCGGAAATTGCTCCTTAGGTCAGAGCAATTCAGACCGATTAGATCTTACCGACGAGATCGGCACCGGGTTTCAGCGTCTTGGCACCCGGGGTCCAGCGGGCCGGGCAGACCTCACCCGGATGCGCGGCAACGTACTGAGCAGCTTCGAGCTTACGCAGAAGTTCCTTGGCATCGCGGCCGATGTTGCCGTTATGAAGTTCGATCACAACGATCTGGCCTTCGGGGTTGATGAGGAACGTGCCGCGTTCGGCCATGCCGTCGGCTTCGATCAGAACACCGAAGTTACGGGAGATGGTGAGCGTCGGGTCACCGATCATCGGGAACTTCACCTTACCCACGGCCGGGCTCGAAGAATGCCAGGCCATGTGCGTGAAGTGGCTGTCGGTGGAAACCGCGTAGATTTCGCAGCCGAGCTTTTTGAAGGTGTCGTAGTTGTCAGCGAGGTCTTCGAGTTCGGTCGGGCAGATGAAGGTGAAGTCGGCCGGGTAGAAGAACACCACGGACCACTTACCTTTGAGTTCCTTGTCGGTGACCTGAACGAAGTCGTTGTTGAGGTAGGCCTGTGCCTTAAAAGGCAGCACGGTCGTACGAAGAAGAGACATTGTTAACTCCAGTATTTAATCATTGGTGTGAAGGACAAAACAAAGGAAAGTGACGCCCGAAGGCGATCGCTTTTTCCTTCACGGACGGCCGTGACGATAGCATGAGGCTTAGCCCTCAAACCTTACGTTTTTTTCTGCGCAAGCTGAGCAAATGTTTCAAAACGCGATTT
>ENA-UOJA01002284-UOJA01002284.1-human-gut-metagenome-genome-assembly--contig:-C19-NODE-2284-length-13486-cov-7.455513_pt1 | contig 13486 bp, 14 predicted proteins | sample MGYA00242337_ERZ723884 | MGnify/ENA metagenome assembly ERZ723884
AAATCTGCGTCCTACTTATTGATCAGGATTGCTCCTGACTCACAGGTAGGACTTTGGCTGTGGCAAGCATTGCGACCAAATCCTTTGCATTCTTCATAATTTTTCCTCCTTGAAATTGATAAATTTATATATAAAAAAAGACAGTCCCTTTGCATATACAAAGAAACTGTCTTGTTGACTTTAAAAAAACACGAGCAGAATTACTCCTGCTCGTCATCTTCTTATAGCTTAATTCTATTTTATACCTTGTTTGTTGCTTTGTCAATACTTTGACGTCCTCCCACCGCTCATGCAGTGGGCTTTCCCAGCGCAATTCTTGTCCATCAAGGGCAACTTGTCCTCGAAGTCTTTGTACAACGTACCAAACGCCGGAATTTCATGCTTTTTCCTCTTTATCCGGTACAATTTCACTCATGTCGATGAAATCATCCAAAGATTTACCACAGCGGCGAAGATAAGCGTGTCCTCCATCGACAGAACACGCGCCGCAAGAGCAGGTTTGAAAGTCGTGGACGGATTTGGACTCAATGACATCGCCGCATTTCTTGCACTTGATCATATTTCGGACAATCATAATTTTGCCTCCTAAATCATTCTACAGGGTCGAGTCTCGCAACGCCTTCTGCCTTCAAAATCTCATAAATTGCTTTTGCAGCGTCAAACGAGATGTCAAGGCAGGAAAAAATATCCGTAAACTTGCTGTTTCGAATCGCGTGGATATACGATCTTCTCAGCATTTCAACGGCATAATCTTCTTCAGACCGAAACAGGATGTACTTGGTATCGTAGGCATCTGTTTCTGTCGGTACAAAATTGAAGGTGGTTTCTTCGAATCGCAATGCTTTGTTGCCTGTGTCGATAAACATATACTTGCGTCCAATTTTCGAAACAGTGCCAACAAGCATTTGCTCCGCCGGCATGGTTGCTGCAAGGCCTCGAAAAACCCCTACATATACGGTTTGTCCAACTTCAACTGGAAAAATTTTGGTCATAATTTTTCTCCTTTTAATGGGAATGCGCCCGCTCGATATGAGCGAGCGCATTTTTGGTTTATCACCAACGATCTGTGCCGACAATCTTATCGACCAGACTCATTGCTTGTTCTTCAGACATGTACTGCGCTCCGGATTCATCATCGGCAATCATAGCCGCCAGCAGTGCATAGTCAAGGATGTACTTGGGATCGTTGAGCCGATCCGGCTTACCATCCTCATCTGTCATGATGTGGTTCACGCCGGCGATTTCCAGCGTGGTCTCATCCATGTTGCCGTCCCTGTTTAGAATGCGAGCATCAAACTCATTATTTAGCTGATACTTGGACAGATGAATAAAGCGGTGAGTAAATGCCCACTCGCCATACCGCATATAAGACGGTGTCGCACGAACGACCTCAAAATCAGCCGGGGAAATCGGATCCAACGGACGGAGCCAAAGCTCCCGTTCGTCCGAATAGCTCGTCCACTGATGCTTTGATGCATTTTTGAGAGCTATGCTGTTTCTAACGAAAGGCGTAGCTCCCTTCGTTTTGAGTCTTTCAATCTCTGCGACTGCTTCTTCGTAAGTGGAAAACGTGCTGCAAACATTTCGCAGCGCTTCTGACTCAAAAATGCATTCCGCTACAATGCGCATGGCATCGATGTCGGTTAACGTGTGGTGCAGCTCTTCCCATGTGTAATCATAGAAAGAAAGAAAAGTCTGAATTTCGTCATTGTCATAATCTGCAAAGACAATATCCATCTGCGCTACACCAAATTCGGCATTAGGAAGCTGAATAATCTGCATTCCAGTATAGATGCTTCGCGAATGAATCTGCATATACTGAGAACAATTCGAGTCAGTCAACATCCACTGGCGCAGTTCATTGTTCCGTTCATTAAGCATATCGTCAATTTCGGACAGCATATCAGCCAGCGATTCGGCGGTGTTACACGCCAGATCGACGGTGTCATTGACTTCATGCCATACAGAAAAATCTTCCTTGTCTGCTATAAGCACGGTATAAATACTTGCGTTTCCATCGTATTTCATCCGGCGCTGGAAAACGTTTTCCGGATTATCTGCCGGCAAAACGATCATATCTTTGTATCGTGCTTTCACCTTTCTTGCAAGGGTGTTCCTTTTCTCGCTTTCGGGGCCTGCGACTAAAACAATAATGTTGTGCATGATTTTAACTCCTTAATTGAATTTTGGGCATCTTATTTCCGCTTATTGATCAGGATTATTCCTGTTTTGTAGGCAGGATTTTGGGATTTGTGAACTTCGGGCAGGCAATAACTTTCGGTGTTGAGCCCACCATTATAACTTCTGCTCCTTTAGGAAAAGCATTGAAATTGCTCGTAAATCGTTCGCACTGACTGCGACAAGTGTAGCACTCGAAGCAAATCGAACGAATTTGGGAACGTTTCTTTGCAATAGTCCCATATTGCAGTTCTGCGCATTTGCGTTTCCGTGCAATTTCAGCGCATTCCGGAGAACAATATTTCTTTGACCTCTGGTGTAGACCGACATCAAACGATTTCTTGCAAATCGGACAAATACGGGTCTGAATCACCGATTGGCTTTCCTTTTGGATTGCTGCTTCCTCGTTACGGCGTTTGACTGCAATCTGTCTGCATGCTATCGAGCAATACTTTCGTCCTCTTGCCTGACGAGTGACGTCAAAAGCCTTGCCGCAGATAGGGCATGTTCGCTTCTCGTGCTCTGGAGGGCGATTTTCCTCGTATTTCTGCCGGCGTTCTTCTTTTTTTCGCTGGGTGTTAATCTTCTTGCATTCCGAAGAGCAAAAGCAAGCGTTTTTGCCGTAAGCAATAAACATTTTTCCGCAAACCTTACAAGGAAAATACAATCCATTTGCGATTGCCTTGTTGATAAGGGCTTTTTCCTTACACGCCTCGCTGCAATAGCCTCTGCCTGTGTAATTTCCTTTGTTAATAAGGAATACACCGCACCCCGGACATTTTGCCGTCTCAGCTCTCCGTTTTTCCTGACAGCGGACACTGCAAATATCTTTTGGAACTCGCACAGAAACGAATTCTTTCCCACAGACCTTGCAGGTATTATGGAATACTTTTGGCGTGTAGTCGCCGGCGTGCATTCGATTGAGCTCAACTTTATGTTCATAGTATTCCGCCGTTCTGCCTTTTTCTCGGCATTCTGGGCAATACTTCTGCGAACTGCGCGAGGGGACAAACTCTTCCCCACACGCCACGCATTTCTTGGTTGTCATACTGACTTTCTCCTCCTCAAAAAATAAAATCCTTCGATTTCTCATCAACAAAATCATCAATTGTGTAATGTAACTTTGGAGCTGATGTGCTTTCTATCTCTCATCAACAAAATCATCAATTGTGTAATGTAACTTTGGAGCTGATGTGCTTTCTATCTGAGCTATCGCAGGTAGGGCTGGCATTACTGCCATTATGCCTCAGTTTTTTTCTCCCTTCTGAACCGCGAAACTAACAGGTCAATTAGACCCGGATGGGCCTGATCAACAATGAATAGCCGATTAAGGTCTTTGCCGTAGGGATCGAAATTTTCCTCAATTTTAATCGTTTTTGCCCAATGCTTGTTCGAAGGCGAAATTCGCCCATCCCAAGACTTGAACTGCAGAGTGTTTGCGAGAACATACTCGATTCGTTCTCGGCTGAAGCGTTCCTCAACTTCTCGCAACACCTTAACAGTATCGAGAGAATAGTTATGATAGCAGCTTTCGATTGCCTTCTCAATTGCTATCACGCAAGCCATATTGGAGGCGAGAGACTGTTTGTACGCATCTACTTCACCTTTTTGTACAGCAAACTTGTAGCTGTGAAGGTATACCGGGATTACCTTATCGTTTGTCATGAAAATTTCCTCCTTAAAATAAAAGTTTACAGCAAAAAGAAAAAGACAGACTCCTTGATGGTTCAAAGAATCTGTCTTTTAGTTTACCTATCGAAATGCGGGCAAGATTTCTCCTGCCCGCCGTCTTCTTATTGCTTAATTTTATTTTACACCCGTATACCTGCGTTTGTCAACACCTGCTCAAAAACGGGCACAAGCCGCTTTTACGGGTCGGGTTTTTATGGGTTTGTTGAAAGATCAGGAAATCTCCTGTTGTCCCCAGTGGATCTGAAAATGGCCGTCTTTGTCCTCTTCCCTGCGCATCAGTGCTTCGAGAAGATTATAGTCTACGCCAAAAGTGTCGTAGATTTCATCGAGGTCAGTTTCTTTGCCACGCATGAACAGATTGATTTTTTCCTTTGCGAGTACCATCTGCATCTGATTGGACTCAATGCTGCCAAGGTAGGTCACAAAATAAATATCTTTTTCATGCTGCGAGGTGAAACGAACAAACCGCATGTAGAACTGACTCATCCGAGAGTTGTTGTAATGCAGTTCCGGGATAATGACCTTGTCTACATACTCGAAGTTGACGGAACTCGGAAGGCTCTGCTGCGTGCACAGCAGGATGCCATTCCCGCTCTCCTTCAGAGTCTGACGGAGTTTGCGACGCTGTGCAATCGTCGTGGTATCACCGGTAATCACAAACAACGGCCGATCCGGCATTACCGAGTGAATAGCTGCAGCGTAAGCATCTACAACGTTCTTATGCCGTACACCGATGGCAACCATATCATCCGGCATATCCTGCAGCATCTCCATGACTTTGGCAAGCTTTACAGGCATTCCGCCCGTATATTCCTTGACCGTGTTCGGTGCCGCACTGATGCGCAGCAGCAAGGTAATCTGCTGGATAAGGCGCATCATGCTGTCCTTACGGGCGTTACCGGTTGACCGGAAGTAGTTGGCTCTCATCGAGTGGAACTCATTGATCGCCTTCTGATATACGGCTTTCTCTGCAAAAGAAAACTGTACCGGGATCTGATGGATATGCTTGATGTCCTTACCGGTAATTTCCTCGAAGGTACGAGTGATGACCGTATGCGCCAGAATGTCATTCAGCTCATCGGCATTATAGATGTCCTGTGTCTTTTGGCCTACGCCAAACACGGTAACCTTTTCAGGCAGATGGGAAGCAGAAAAGAGCGAATAGCCAGCTTTGTACGCTGGAATGGGTTTTCCAAAATACAGATTTCGGTCTTCCTGCAATCCAGGTTCTTCGTCTTTCTTCCCGCGATTAAAGTGATATACCGTTTGGGACCACGACATCATGTTGTAGGAGTTGTTGTACAGCATTTCGAGCTGTGGCGCAAACTCACTGATGTTGTTGCGGGTAGTTGTGCCGGTCATCAGGAGCTTGAACTTGCAACGGCGGAAGCAGCTCAGTGCAGCCTTTGTTCGGCGGCTGTTAGGGTTGCTCATCTCGTCGCTTTCATCAAAGCAGAACGCAACCTTCTGATTGTGTAGGCGAATCCACTTCTTGATCTGTTTGCGATACTTGCACAGCATATTAAGTGTCACGAGCACAAAGTCGCCTTGCTGAATATTATCCAAATCCGACGAGCGGGTCAGCATGATGTACGGTTTGCCGTAGTTCTGCATAGCAACTTCCCATGTATTCTTGATCGAGATAGCTGGCGAAATCACCCATGTGCAGAAGGCATTCTGTTCCTGCATACGGTATGTGCCAACTGCAATGCCGGCAAGCGTTTTTCCGCTACCCTGTTCCCATTGGATCAGTCCATACTGTTTCTGGATCAGACGGTTGATATCTTGCTTTTGCAGCTCTGTCAGGTGGATGTCTTCATTATTCTCTGCATCGTGAAGAATAAAGTCATTCAGCCATTCAGCAATGTGGGGCTCCGAGAACATTTCAGAGAACGGTTGCATTTCAGTCTGGTAGCAGCGCTGCTTGCGACGCAGCATCTTAGAAAATACGCCGTAGTTCTCCGCCGGCCAGTCATAAGCAATAATACTCGAAATAGGGACCATCTCTTTCTGGCTCTCCGTGAGTTTGCGAGCCATCTTCGGACTGTATGCACGATAAGTCAGACAGCCGTTACTCTTGACAAGTTCGATTTTGTCCTCATATTTCGGTTTGTGCTGTCGGCTGACAATCTGCCGCAGATATGCGAGCACCTTTGCCTCGGTGATGCGTACCCGGCACCACTCCTCATATGACATGCCTTCCGGTTGCTTTTGGTCATACAGACGGCCAAGATACTCGCACGCTTTCCCGTACTTTTCTTGGAGGCGAGGATGCGACTTAATCGTATAAAGGTACTTTTTTACCTTATACGCAAAATCAGTTTGGGCATTACTCTCGCGAGCAAGCTGCAACATAATACTGCTCTTTTTTGTCCTTAACTCAGTTTGTGCGTCAACAACAATCATTTTACGCACGGCTTCTACGCTCTCACTTGAGAAATTTGCTACATCCAATGTCATAGACGTATGATAAGGAAAAGATTTGCTCTCCTCCCCTTCCGGTCGCTTTTGCCAGAACTGTACTTTCGTCGGATAGGACTGAACACCGACTGCACGGAAGGCATCTGTCGGCAACGCAAACTGTCCAAGGAATCGGAGGTTCTGTTCCATCCCTTCAATCATCTTCCCATCAGAAAAATCGTCTGCAAGGAAAGACATTGGAACGACAATAGCCATGATACCATAAGGTTTAAGCAGTTGCACCGCCTTCTGGCAGAAGTAAAGCTGCGATAGAATGCGTTCCTGTCCCAACTCAAAGGTCAGATTAAACGGGGGATTTCCTGCTACGTAGTCCATTTTGAGAGGAATTGAGTAGCTGCGAATATCATCTCGAACCAAATTAGCTGCCGGGTACAGATAATGCGCAACCTTATAGGCCTTAGCGTCAATTTCGCATCCATACGCATTGCTTTCCACAGGAACGAAATTAAAGAAATTGCCCATGCCGCAGGTAAGATCGGCGACCAACTCTTGCTTATTCATAGCAAGAGCTGCCATCACAAACTCACAAATGGGGTGAGACGTAAAAAACTGGCCATTCTCGATTTCTTTCTTCGCCGAAGAAAATTCAGCGTAATTGTCGAAATCGGAGAAATTCAGTCCATGCAGGCCACCGTCACCGGTGTAGGCGTTGTAGATGTCTTCCGGTGTGATACCGTTTGCTGCAGCTTGGTTGCAGGCGATCAGGTGTAGAATTTTTTCATTCAGCTCTTTGCGGGCCTCTTGGGGAATATTCTGTCCCAAATTTTTGTATTTCATATTTTCCCTCCTAAAAATAAAGGGGTTGATTCAAAATCAACCCCTAATTTCACAATCACTCAACGAAACATTTCGTCCGGATCAGACGTTAAAGTAACCGAGAACTTCTGCCTACATCTTAAATTTTGATTTTTGTGTGTAATTGGCGACCGAGCCACTCAAGGCCGATATCGGTTAAATAGTACATGGTACCGCGCTCACTTTGGTGAACGAGGAACAATTCTTTTGGTAATTTGTCCAAAATCTTGTTACCTTCCGGTACATCTCCATAATAATTTCGATATGCCTTGTAAAATGCCTTGCCATGGCGATGGTACGGCTTCTGATAGTCCAAGCCAACCATGTGCTCACAAATTGCAAGTGCACGCTCCAGTTCATCCGGCGTCAAGTCCATCTCGATTCCCATGTCAAGTCCCATGGCACCGATATACTCGTCGTACTCTGCGTCGCGTTTTTCGACCCAGTTACGCGGGTGTCGGCACCCAAGAGTACCGTCTTCGTGCTTGATGCCGTATTGACCTTCCGCCTCAGGGCAGACATCTTCGGGATTCGACAGAGGACACATATCACATCGCATAGATGATTCCTCCTTATACGTTCAGAAAGTTTTCTACGAACTCCCGCGCGTACGTTTCAGACTGGAATCGCACATCCACGCGACCGTTCTTGAACAGCTTGACGGAAGATACCTTTGTCCCATCAATCGTTATGAGTTGCTGTTTTATGTCGTAGCTGAACAGATACGCATAATTGTACGGCACTTCATTGAGAATACCGGTGTCATATGCGATTAGTCCACGGATGATGGCCTTCTTGCCCTCGATGATTTTCCAACTATCGTTCCAGTCACTATGGCAGCAGCCATACTCAAAAGAGAGTACGGCTTTCTTCAGTTCGAAGTTCGGCGAACCGTTGTAACCGTGCGCTGCTGTCTTGCACTGTTCTTTCATCTCCTGCAATGCCTTTTCTTCAAAAGAAAAGCCGTCAAGCTGCTGGAAGATCCAGTTGAGGACATCCTCATAACGCAGATGAAGATTGTCCATCTTCACCTGGTATTCCATGGACATAGCGTCAATCTTTTCTCGGATTTCTTTTCTGTCCAGGTCCATATCATCCAAATCCCATCGGTTCGGCTCCTTGGGGATCAGCAAATCGCAGACCTCACTGCGATCTAATTTCACCGAGTAGTGCCTCGCGAACCAGTTCGCAATGTTGGACACGAAAAGTGCGTGTACCTTCTTGCTCTGCTCGTCCATTTTATCCTCAGAAAAAGTATCGCCCAGATAATCCGAGCAAAAATACTTGTCCGGGAGCTGCGCGATGAGCTTATCCTGCTCTGTGCAGCTTTTGTTGATAAGAGCTTTTTGCTGCTTAATAGCGGCAAGAGCGGCATCGTAAGCCGCCTGAAGGACTTCGCAGACTGCTTTATCCACGGTCGAAATTTTATCGGCAAGGTTGATTTCAACCTTTGCGAACTTTTCAAGCATATTTATATTTTTTCTCCTTAATTTTTTTATGAACAAGAGTTTCTGGTTATTCCTCATCGATTAGCTCGCAACTTACAAACTCTGCATCGATGTCGGCCAGCTCTCCGAAATTTGCCTCAGCAAACATCTGGTCAGCGGCCTTCTTGATTTCTTCCTTGTTTGCGATCGAAGTCTCCACTTCAACGGTGAAACGACCGCGAACACTCATATTGACCTCATACTTCATATTTTTTCTCCTTTCAAAAAGCGAAGTTCAAACTCTTCTGCGCATCTTGCGTTTGCGAAACGAACATTGGTGCGACCGTTCTTGAAGCATTTAACTTCTTTCACCTTTGCGCCATTGACTATGACGGACTGCTGATTCATCTCATTCCGAAGCATGCACTCGTATTCAAGAGGGACGCAGTTCGGTACGCCGGTGTCATAAGCTGCAAGACCCTTGATAATTCCGCGTTTACTCTGCTTGATTGCCCAAGTGCTATCAGCATCGCAATAATCACTCATATCAGCGAAGCTGATGATTGCGTTCTTGCGAGCGTATTGAGGAAAACCGTTGCAACTATATGCTGCCATTCGGCAGTATCGTTTGACATCTTCCCAAGCCTTGTCGTCAAAGGACAGACCGCCGAGTTGATCCGTGATCCAAGAAAGGATCTCCAGATAGTTTAAGCGGATGTCATTTAACGCTTTTTGGTATGCATTGCATGCAGCCCGGAAAGCATCGTGCTCTGGATGGTCCTGATACTTCGGCGACTGAGGAAGCAAAACCTTGCTTGCTGCTGCCGGCTTAAGGTTCAAGTGGTAGGTTGCATTGAACCAGCGAACAATATCGGCGATAAAAAGCAGGTGCGTCGCTTCCTTTTTCTGCTGTACAGTGAACAAGTTCAACGCGCCGCCAAGATAGTCGGCGCAATACTTCTCATCCGGCAGGCGCATCCTGCAGACACGCTGTTTATCTGCAAATTTCTGCATATCCCCGACACGTTCTTCCAGCACCGATAGACCTTCGAGTGCGTTGTTGTACGCTTCCTGAATCGTCTCGCAAGCCGCTTTGTCTTGCTCGGTGATCTGTCCCGGAATGTTCTTGTTTCCCATGATTTTCTCCTTTTTTAATGAGGGGCTGTAGCGAATACAGTCCCTCGTCAATTCGTCAAACGAAGCTCTTTCGAACAAAAGTTTCCTTACGAACCTTTCCGGTCGCAAATTCGTCTTTTTCAATTGCCTCGCAAAGCCCTAAAATGCTGTCAGCGATACCATTCCGCATAACGTCGTAGCCGAAGAATCCCCAGCAAGAGTCGATCTCTTCCGGTTCATCGTCATCGTTCTCTTCGTACAGGGTATATCCGACGGCTTCACCTTCGATGTACTGGCGATACACCTCCACCTCATTTCGGATGGCCTTTTCGATAAATTCCGCATTCCAGTGATCTTCAGTAATACCTATCTTCAAGACATCCTTCTTTTCAATCACTGCCCAGCCGATCATGCTGGTATCCCAGTGATCGCAGCCATCTCCTGGAGCGCCGACATACAGCGCAATACCGGAGTGGTCATAAATGTACAGCGGCATCATTACGATGTCGGGATTAGTCTGGATTTCGGCAACCTTTTCAGCGATTGTCATATCATCCATATCGTTCTCATCAATATCTGCGTTATACAGCTTCATTAGATGATCGAGAAATTCGTTCGGAGAAGCATAGGAATGCTTATCTCCTAAGCAATGCCGAGGATGCCAGCAGATCATCTGCACGATGTTGCCGTCACAGTCAGTTCTCGGATTCCACGGTTCATCGTCTTGCTGAATTTCAACGATGTAGTTTTCGCCCTCATAGGCGAACTTGATATATTCGTCGTTATACATATTCAGTGCATGTGCCATAATTTTTTCTCTCCTTAAAAATCAATTTTTAACTGTTTTTGCATGTCGCTAATTTTTCTCCCTTTTTACACCGCTTTCCCGTTCCGAACGGTTCTTTCCCAATGGTCATCGCTGCTATCGCCATCGATAATCAGGTTTGAACCGTTTTCTAAGTACGGAGTCATTACATCGAATGCGTCGATCATCACTTCGAACCAGCCGTACGATGCGTTAAAATCGTTCGTGTAAACGATCCAGCCTTCTTCTTCCTCAATGTAGAAGTTGTTATACGGCCATGCTGCGAATATAATTCGCACAAGGTCGTCAAAACTTTCAGTACCGATACCCAGTTTAGCGAAAGCATCGATATTGAAATCTGCGTCTCGGTTATCAATGAACTTTCGCAGAGCTTTGACAGCCTTTTCCTCGTTCTTGACCTTTGCTTTGAACATAATGTCGTAACACATGCCCATGATTTTGTCCTCCTGTAAAATAATAATTTGCAATAAAAAGAAAAGACAGTTCCCTTGATTTCTCAAAGAAACTGTCTTTTGTTTACCTATAAAAATACGGGCAGAATTACTTCTGTCCGTTATCTTCTTATTGCTTGTTTATATTTTACTCCTATATGCCCATATTTGTCAACATGAAAGGAACAAATATTCCTCCTGCTGCGGACAAAAATCCCCGCAACCTTTCGATTGCGAGGATAACATGGCGGAGACGGAGAGATTCGAACTCTCGCGCCGATTTCTCGACCTACTCCCTTAGCAGGGGAGCCCCTTCACCAGCTTGGGTACGTCTCCAAGTCTAATTATATGATTGTATTTGGCGGAACGGGTGGGATTCGAACCCACGTGTCCTTTCAGACAAACGGTTTTCAAGACCGCCTCGTTATGACCTCTTCGATACCGTTCCGTATATTTTCCTGATACCCTTATTATATCGAACAATTGTTCCGTTGTCAATAGCCTGCCGAATGATTCGCCTTTTATCTTTGCTTGCAAAATTGACGTCCTCCCCCCCTACGGAGTGGGCTTGCTGCGGCAGTTTTTCTGTCACAGTTATTTGCAGAAACGGCCAAAATCTACCTAGATTTTTATATGCTGTTGGTTTGTAGGTGCAATCATATGTACCGAAAAGAAAACAGCCCCAACTTTTGTCGGGGCTGTACATAAAGTCACTTATACATTTCTTTGTGAATGATTTTTCCGGAATGTTGAATCTTTGAGCTACGTCTTGGAGGCTCAGGATTCCGTCTCTTACCAACTGCGCAGACGCCCAGAGGCTGTTTGTTCTTGTCGAGCGTGATGACCATAGGGCATTTCTGAAATTAGTTCCCAGTTATACCTTGCTTTCTCCATTAAGGTATTGCCGTACCTTTTCAGAAGATATGCCCAATTCATTTACGGCTTCATCGATGGATAGCTTGCCTTTACTTGCGAGCTTGATTATAGCCTGTACTTGACCATTTCTAAATCCCTCTGCGCCGCAGTTCCGCCGCAAGCTCTTCCGTGCTGAAATCTTTCAAAAATCTTTCTTGCTCAACAGCTTGAGACGAAATCATAATCGCTGGACGAATAGCGTGCTGATCCGTTACAAGGTACGAGTCAATTCTTTTCGTGGGACCTCCGACAAGTGCCATTCCGAAATCACCGCCATTCGGTGCTCCCCTGCCAGTAGCCAGCCAGAACGATTTCTCACATTCCGGAATAACTGTGCCGTACCGTCGAAACTCATCGATTGTTAGCGGTGCTACCTGGAAAGACATTGTGCCATAATTTTCTTGCCCATCGAGCGTCAACAGGTCGATCGTCCGGCTACACAGCAGATGATGCGGTACGTTCTTCTCAAATCCCTTAAACCACTGAGCAACTGCACTTTGCAGCGTACTATCGCAATAGTTGTTGCCCTTTTTCCGATCGGCATTAAAACAAACCTCTCCGATGGGTTCCTTGAGAAGAAGGAACAGTTTCGTGTCGTAATTGGCTTCGATGGAATTTTCCTGTGCATTAAGAACGACAAAGTCAATGTCGTTGATGCGAACAATTTCGCCGATTTCGAAGCTCTTTTTCATTTTTCTCACTCCTTTAGAATTTGGAATAGGTGATCATCGTGCGAATTCCACAGAAATCATACATTTGATCCGCACTTTCCAGCTCCACGTCATTAAGCACATCACGGACAGCGATGCAGTACGGGGTGTCCGGACGAGCGTTAAAATTGAGGCGCTCAAAAGCGGCATCAAGAATGACACCTACAGCATAAATATAATCGCCTTCCACCTGCAGGAAGGCTACTTCTCTATCCCCTGCGACATGCAGAAGATCGAGCATTCTGATGACATCGGCGCGTCGGACACCCTGATCGGCTCGAAACTGCATAAACACAGCTTCCACCTCGGAGGTTTCTTTTTTGACAGCGCCGAAGTCCTCCGGATAGTAGTCGTTGCCGCTTTCATCGTACACCAGCCACCCATCATAGTCGGAATCTCCCGACAGGTGAGCATCGTTGCCAGCGATGAAGTGATCGCGGGGTGCTTTTACTACCTCATCTCCCTTTTTGATTTCCGAAAAAGGAATGAGATGATGATGGTCTTTGCGAATGACCTCCACTTTTACATTTTCATCATAGATTTTCATGAGTTTCGTTCTCCTTTGTAAAATAGTTTTGCAGTGAACTGCCACGAGTGTTTGCGAACAAAACACAGCGTGGCTTCCTGGGACTGGAGGCGGCGTGTAACATTTTAAAGCTCACCTTTGTCCATCTTTACCGTCAGATACAGACACAGCAATGACTTCACACCTTGCGCCGCCGAAGCCGCACAAGCTGTTTAGATCTCTGCCGAAGCAAGAGTTGCGTCTGGTTTCATCAGGTTGCAGATCTGTCAGCTTGCATCTAATACTTATGTCCGTTACTTCACCGAGTGGTCGGGTCATGTATCCGTGTGATAGATGTTTTCCAGTCCCGCCGGGGTTGGCCCCGGCTTATATATCGATGAGCTGCCCTC
>ENA-UOJA01002286-UOJA01002286.1-human-gut-metagenome-genome-assembly--contig:-C19-NODE-2286-length-13458-cov-4.887786_pt1 | contig 13458 bp, 10 predicted proteins | sample MGYA00242337_ERZ723884 | MGnify/ENA metagenome assembly ERZ723884
CATACTTTACACAGTTTGACTCCATAATCATTGTATTTAACTGTGCCATCAACGTCTGGGATTCCATCTGCAGATCAAGCTCTGCTTTTGTGTTGGAATAACTCCGGCTGCCTGACTGCATCAGAAGTGTGATTGCACCTCCGACGATTGCCAGAATCGCCATAGAAATAATCAATTCCACGAGAGTATAACCTCTCTTATCTTTCCAGTTCAGAACAATCACCTCCCATCAACTTTCTTTTATAAAGTGCTTTCCTGTTGTTTTGACCAGCTGGATCGTAAACTTCTCCTTGCCGGACAATTCAATCGTGCTGTAAAACGGCATCTCTGTCATTGCCTTCCCGCCGGTAACCGTTCCGTTATTGCTGTAGATAAAGGAACCTGTGCCTTTGGAATAACCAATCTTAAGCATATTATTATTATTCAATGTTGTTGCGGCTGCTCCTGCCTCGGAGCCCTTAATTGTTACAGAGCTGTCACAAAGCTTTATCTGCGAAACGTTTCCTGCCGTAATCGCCGCATCCAGATCCAGCCGGTTTTTATAACCATCCGGCACACCATCTCCATCGGAATCTGTCGTATCACTCACCATAGAACTATAAATCCCATCTGAAGTACGATAAATGTAGAGATATGTCACACCCTTTTTGGTCATGGTGGCTGTCTGAATTTTTGTAATCTGATTATTTAACTTTGCAGATGCCTTTTTGGTCTTGCCGACATTGATATAAGCTAAACCACCAATGATCGCCCCTGCAAATACAGCCATGATCGCCATGGTTATGATCAGCTCGATCAGGGAAAAGCCCCGCTTATCCTCTCTGATATTCATCACCTTCACCTCCCTGCATTAACCATTCTTCTTCCAGTTTTCATAGCTTACATTATTGGTGTTGGAACTGCTTCCATCATTACCAATCGCTGCTTCTACAGACTTTCTGAAGTACTCCTGCATCAAATTATAGAACACAGGCTTTGCCTGCTTCTTGTCATATTCAAACAGCTTCTCAATTGCTTCCGAATCGGAATTCACTGTTGTGGATGCCGCTGCCAGCTCCACATCATTTCCTGAAATGATCAGGCCGTTAAAGGAATTTGCATCACTTCCCAGAACCGTTACCTTTCCTTTGGCAAGGATAAAGCAAGGATCGCTGAGAGAGCATCCCGCCTGATTGGTATAATCATTCGGCCAGGTCACATCTCCATCTGAAATAATGTAACCACATTGAACCGTGTTTCCATTCTCTCTTGTGATCGGATAATGACCGATCTTCGTTCCCACCGGAATATCATTTACCTTTACCAATGTGTTGAAAAGATTGGTAGAATCACTCTTACCACTCTTTGACAGATCACCTGTCTCATAAAGTCTCCAATTGGAACTATTGGCTGCTGTCTCGTAATCATCTACCAGCGCAAGCTGCTTTGACATATACAGCTTACTGCTCTCCTTTGCAAACTGCAGGAAACTGTTGGATGGAGTCTGTAACGTATTGTCCAGTCTCAACGCAATCTTTCCTTTTCCGTTTACATCCTTCTGTGTATTATCACTGTACATAATATTACCGGAGGAAAGAATATATCCTACTTTGTTTCCGGCAAAGGACGGAAGCTGAATACCAATAGTATCTACATATGTCTTATTGACAGTATCATAAATGGTCTGCTGCGCACTCTGATTGTAAAACAGATCAAAGAAGCGGCTTGCTGCTTTTGAATCCACAAAACTCAGGTAAAAATAATGAATGTCATCAGCGCTTACATTCTTATCTTTACGGGAATACAGCTTTAACGGCTGCTCGGCGTCAAGCTCACCATCCGTGATCATTTTTAATACATCAAACTGCTTTGTACCGTCTGCATTATCAGGAATGCCGATACGTTCCTCATAGGAAAGATAATCGAAAAGGTATTGTACGTTTCCAGTGCCATCAGAACCGGGAACCTCAAAATAATAACATGGTCTTCCCTTTTGACTGTCGGTATCAAACGTTCCCTTTCCCGGCACACTTGTTGCATGTACACAGCCCGGGTTCGCATTTTCCAATGCATCCACACGTTTTACAAATCCATCTGTCGCTCCGGAACCGGAGGAAGTTACTGCTCCCACGAAATAAGAGAGCTGACCACTCTTTACTGCCAAAGATTCTCCAAGTTCAATGTCCGGATTGTTCAACGGTTTTACATCATTGGCATATGTAGTCTTTTTAGAAATAAAGGTACGTCCCGCCAGTACCAGTTCTGAAAGACCTGTCATCAGAAGATCATCATCATGACCGTTAATGGATATGGAACTACTGTACTCTGCTTTTGTAGATAATTTTTTTGGTGCCGGTGAAACAACGACATTAGAGTAGTTATCTACAAAGTTATAACCATAATATTTTCCCTTTAAGGTGACGCTGTCATCATCACCTGCAATTTCCATATCGTCAGCAATATAAGAAGTTGCATTAATATTTACTTCATTACCACCGGTTCCCGTACTGCTGTTGGAGGTCAGAATATTTTCTGCCCAAAGCTCGGCATTCTTATCACTGGATGCACTTTTTCCAATCTCAAGAGCACTGCCTCCGGAAACAGACACATCACCTCTTGTAATGATCTGATCCGCATTTATCTTTAATTTTGCACCGCCACTAATGACAATACCCGCCTTGGTATCCTCCTTCGTTGCATCACGTTCTACCGTACCGGCATACATATTACCGTTAACCTTTGCAAAAATAGTTCCATTATCTGCAAGGATCTGGTTGTCTGCAAGAATGGCATAATTGAGATACTCGGAATGGGCCTCTGTACTCACTGTCGGCACCTCAATACGAATATCAGTCGTTAATGTCGTCTCATAATCCTTCCGGGTGTCATGCTCCTTAATAACCTTTACATCCTTCAGGATCAGTGCATCTCCATCCAGTACCAGATTTCCCTTTGTAATACCATTGCTATCTGCCGTATGACGAACATAACTTTTGGCCTGCTCATCCGTCAGATAACTTTCCAATACACTGTCCAGATACTGATATGACGTGATATTCGGATCATATGCCGTTCCTCCCGTCAGTTTACTGACCATATCTGTCAAAAAGTCCTTAATATATTTGTTATCCAAAGAATTCCCTGATGATGTCAGGGAAGCATTATACTCACCCAATGCTTTTTCATATGCACTTGCGGATGCTGCGGAAGATTCATTCTGAATCCCTGCCGCAATGGCATCTAAAATCGAATCCGTCTGATAAAAGTTCTCCTGTGTTGCTTTCTGTGAACTTTTCAGATAAATATTCGTGATCGTCGTGGTAATAACCGCTCCTGCAAGCAAAATCAGAAATGACATGCAGATCATTACTAAAACAAGGGACGAACCACTTTTATCTTTTAAAAAACGTTTCATCATGATCTCTCTCCTTCCTAATTCTGCACTTTTGAACCATTTACCTGTACAATTCCCGTTTTACTTCCATCCTGACTGTCTACCGTCACTGTGATATCAGCCATTCGATTGATAGACTCCGAATGAACCAGTGTATAGTTTCCACTTGGGTCTTTCTGTGCCTTTCCTGCCACCTGATCACCATTTGCATTTAATTCATCCGTATTATTCGAACTTTGGTTGCAAACCCAGAACCTAAACTATTGATCGACAATTTATACCCCTGTGGTCTTTCCGTGTATCCGGCAGGAACACTTTCTCCATGCTTGACACTGTTCTGTGCGATCACAAACAAATTCAGATCATTTGCATTCAACTGGATGGCATTTGCATCATTTGTCTCTAAAATAATCTGATCCCGCTCATTTACCGGCTGATAAAACAGATAGATATTTTCCAGCTTATTTACATTAATAGAAGCAGACTCCACAACATCCTCATATACCGTAGAGGCATCAATGCCTGCCGGATATGAACCGGCTCCTTTGTTGTATGTATACTTATATTTTACCGAAATAATATCATTTCCCGGTTTAGCTGAATCCTCCTTTGCCGAAATGATAATAGAACAATCCAGATTCTTCTTTAACTCATCTGCCGACATAGGCGAACCTGATGCCGCCGGAGCCGCAGCATACGCTGCAGAATGCTTGTTTGCAAAAGCATAGCTTGCAGAAGTCAGGGTCTGACCATGCTCTGATGACATTACATCCTTGCTGCTGTCCATAGTACCAATAACATATTTTTCATAATTCTTGGGGATCGCCGTTGCTGCGGGCACCACCTTGCTTAATGGCTGGATCTGCGCTGTTACCTTGAATGAATTTTTGTCTACAGACTTATCCTGTGTCAGCGTATATGTTCCATTGGCATCCGGCGATGCGGCAACTGTCCAGTCAGGCTGCGCAGAACATACCAGATCAGGATCATCCAGCGAATATGGTGTGTTTTTAAACTCCTCCAATACATCCTGTGCCAAAACGGAAGCATTCTGCTTCTGTCTGCTTCGTGCATTGTGCTTCGCAGCATCTGTAAAATAACTTAAAATCGGTATCGTTACAATCGCAAGTATGGCTATTGTCAGAATAAGCTCTACCAAAGTAAAGCCTCGCTGATCCCTCCAATATCCCGTTGCTCTGCACCTTCTCTCTTTCATCGGCTCACCTCAAATCTTGATACAACAACTGCAACTGCCGAATAAATCCGGCAGTTGCACTAATGTACTATTTTCTAAAAATATTGTCTACACCAGTATTTCCATTGCTTACATTTGGAGATTCATAAACCTCTCCGGTGCCGGAGATTGCATACATATCAATCGTCATGGCACAAGCAAGAACACTTTCCTCATCATCTGCCGTAGCAGAAATCTCTGAAATCGTCATACGATCCTTTGACTTATTGATAAAATCAACGACCTTTTTCAGGGAATCATATGTCGAAGTAAAGGAAACATTCACTGTAGAACGATATCCTGTATAATCTGCCGCTGCTGTAATCACATCATTTACCGGTGTGTCTGATGTAATCGCTGCAACAGATGCCGGATTTGATTTTGGTGCCGGCGAAGCATTTGCTGTTGCTCCTGTTGTTGTGTCTGTATCAACAGCTCCCTGCTGATAGAACAACTGGTTCATATTAAAACTCTCAGACTCAATCTTTACATCGGAAATACTCTCATACATATCATTCAGATCATAGATCGCATCCTCTGTACGAACCTCTGCCGGGAACTTACTCAAAACATCTGCCACATCAAGCTGCGTCTGTTTCGTCTCCTCCAATACACTGTCCTTTTGTGCCTCCATGGTTTCCAGTTTCGAAACCTCCTGAGACAATGTTGTATTCTCCGCCTCTAAAGCCGATCTCTTTTCATTCATCTTTGCAAACACCAAAAAGTATGCTGCAGCAACGATGAGAATTGCTCCAAATATAAAGAGCATCATTTTATCACGATTTGACATTTTCTTTTTTGTATCCATATCTCATTTCCTCCTGTTCATACTTTCTAGTTTGCCGGGCTTGCGGATGCCTGTGCGCTCTGGTCAATTGCATTTGCTGCTTCCTGTACCATTGCCTGTACCACCTGATAATACTGTGCTGATACGGAGAAATTATAAACGGTGCTTCCGTCATCCCCGTCCGCCGCTGTTACAGAAGGAATGGAAATATTGGTAAGAACCGGAATTTTCTGGCCATCCTTGTCTACCATTTCCATAGATTCCAGATTCATTAACATTCTCGCAATAGAAATATCTGTCTCTGATGTGATCGTCATATTGATTCCATCATCATTTGACTGGAGAAAGCTTACTGTCATCGTTCTTGGCAGGTTTGCCTCCAGCTGCTTGATCAGACTGTTCAGATTCTCATTCTGCGTTTCTGTCGCATTGTAAAGACTGTTTACCTGACTGTAAACATTTTTAATCCCTTCGTTTTCTTCAAATACGGAATTGATATATGACAACGACTGCTTTCTGGCATTCAGATCGTCGTTTTTCTGCTTTTCTGTATTGTACTGCAGGAATGCAAATGCTGACATCGCAATCGCACAGATCACAGCCAATCCAAAAACAAGCTGTGCATTACGAAGAGCGTCTGCGCCAGATCCAGAACTTGCCGCATTTTTGGACTTAAATCCAACCGGTGCAATTGCAGCACCTACCACAGCGATATACTCTGTCTGGTTATAAAGTCCCTCACTGAAATGACGTGGGAAAGATACATTTACCAGATGCTCCATTCTCTGAGTTGGAATATTTAACTCATTTTCAAAGAGCTCCTCAATACCGGCCACCTTACAGCCCATACCTGTGATATAAATACTGGTAAGCTCAACTCCCTGATGTTTTGATTTAAAGAAGTCAATAACACGAAGAACACTCAGAAGAATTTCTCCGATGGCATCTGTAACTACCTTACGGGAAGACTTGCTCGCTTCCTGCTGTTTCCACTGCTCCTCTGTCATTCGTGCGCTTACAATACTCTCATCATCATCCAGTCCCCGGTAGTCCAGGCTCCGGCAAACCAGCTTATCTCTGCAGAGTGCCTCACAGGCAGTATCCATATCTTCAATCATACACTCATCACTGAGAACCATTGCCTCAGCCACATTAAAGATACCCTGCGGAATGGTACGCTGCATCAGCTGCTGACCTTCATTCATAAAGTTGATCATGGTTGTATTACCACTGATCTGAATGCAGGCACAATAGTCAAGAACGATCTCCTTCTTTAATACCTGCATAGAACCATTACCAAAGTAATCCAGAGCTTCAATATTGAAGTCCATCTCCTTAGCAAAGTTATAATAATTATCTACCAGATCATCCGGAGCTGCCAGTAAAAGTACCTTGTATGACTTTTCCTTGCCCTCCTTAATGGTCTCCAGCAGAGAATACGCCAATGTATAATCATTCAGATCGATTGGGAAATACTCCTGTGCTGTTGCCTGAACAAGCGCCCCAATTTTATTTTCCTTTACATTAGGAAGTGTTACCTCACGAGTTGCGATCTTACTGGACGCAATCGAGAACACAACACTCTTTTCTTTCATTCCTGCCTCTGCCAGCTCATTGCGGAAAGCGACTGCCAATACATCCTTATCACGGATGACACCATCCTCAATAACACCCTCCGGTGTTGCAAAGCTGACTGCGCGGTATACATGCGGATTTTTCTTTTTATAATCAATCTCAACAATCTTGGTCACTTGTGTACCAATCTCAATACTAAGTACATGTTTTGCCATATCGTACTTTTCCTCCCTGTCTCAATATTTTTGCATCACACAAAATTCAACGTATGCAGAATAACTGCAAAATGGAGCCTAACGCTATGCTCATGGTAAGCTCGCTGTTAAACTCTCTGTGACAGCAAAATTACTGCCATCTTCTGAATAAAACGTCAATGAACGGTTACTATGATCGATCATCCAAAAAGCGGTCAATCACATTTTAATCATACCAATATACCAATCAATCAAAGGAGTTCCCCATAATGCCGTGAACCAGATCCCCACAGACAAATAAGGTCCCAATGCCAGACGATGCTCTGCATGACTTACTGCCATACGGATCAGATGAATCACTGAACCAATGATACATCCCAAAAAGAATGCCAAAACAGCACCTTTCCACCCCAGCAATAACCCTGCACCAAACATCAGCTTGATATCTCCACCGCCGATTCCCCTTCCGACAGTAATAAGATAAATAACCAAAAGAAACACGCTGACAGAAAACATTCCGATCACGTGATCCTTCCAGGCATGCAGATCAAGCAATGTTGCCGCAATCCCCAGCAATAAGATGAATAGATTGATACCATCCGCAATCTCCATAGTCCGGAAATCAAGGACACTTAAAACAATAAGGGCGGATGTCAGGAGACAATATACGACACTCATATAATTCCAACCGTTCGCCAAGAAAACGATCACATATAATGCTCCATTCATGCCTTCCACTAAGGGATACTGAAGCGATAACTTTGTGTGACACTTCCTGCATCTGCCCCTTAGAAATAAAAAGCTAAATAACGGAACCAAGTCATACCAGCGCAGCTGATAACCACAAGTCATACAATGGGAGTGTGGAAACACTATGCTTTCCTTTAAAGGAATACGATAAATGCAGACATTCAGAAAGCTGCCGATCACAATTCCAAAGAGAAAGACGAATATGTATAAGACTATAGTTATCGCTGCTACTGACATGACATGACTCCTATTAATTACAATTACTCAGATACAACTTTGAGTTTGTCAACTGTTCCACCTGCACAATATACAGTTACCTGACCTGTGGAATTATCATATGCAACAAAAATTGCGGAATCAGCTTTTGCTGTTTTAGATTTAAATTTGTCAGCAATGTCACTTTCAATATCTCCTACCGATTTGGCAGTTGTTCCATCTGCACTGCGAAGAAGACCAAGCTCTGTAACCCAGTCAGCACCACCAGTTGATGCAGTGCACGCATTCAACTCTGTTGCTGCAAATGTTGAAACAGTTCCATCAGCCTGTGAGATGGCGGATACTACATCTGTACAGAGGCTGCTAAGCTGCTGCTGATCCTTTGACATACGAGACTTCTCCATATACGGAAGCACCTGAGAAGCTACGATACCAACAAGGATAGCCATAATAGCCATAACGATGATCAACTCAACAAGAGAGAAACCTTTCTTGTCATTTTCCTGTAACTTTGCGAGATAATTCTTGATAACTTTCTTCATAATTATAATCTCCTTTTCATTGAATTTTATTTATCAAAAGACTGCTTGGCACAGCCCCAAGATCAAAACAAAAATAGATTTTTCTGTTTTCCAAAAACATTATGCATTTTCTGCCGCACTGTACATAGAAAGCATTGGAGCCATAATTGCAAGCATAATCGGCACAACCACCCCAGCCATCAGTACGATGATCACAGGCTCCATAATTGCAGTTACTGCTTTCGTTGCATTCTCCACTTCCTCCTCATAGAAATCAGCAGCATGCCCCAGCATTTCCTCCATATTACCGGTTTCCTCACCAATCGCCGCCATATTATAAAGAAGCGGTGGGAAAATACCAGCATCCCGAAGCGGCACCGACAACGGTGTTCCTCGTTCCACTTCACCTCTTGCTTCTTCCATGACCTTCTGTACAATACGATTACTCATCAGCTTCGTTACAATGGAAATTGCATCCACCATCGGAATACCGGATGCCATCAATGTACTCAGTGTACGAGCCAGCCGAGCCGCTGCCGATTTGATCTGGAGATCTCCAACCAGCGGAATACGGAGTAGAACACGTCCCATAATAATAGCACCGCTCTCCGTCTTTGACCATATACGAAATGTGACCACGATTGCCACGATAATAATCAAAACAAGCCACCACCAGTGGATCATACCATTACTCATTGCCATAACAATTTTTGTAATTGCCGGAAGATCCATACCGGCCCCCTCCAAAGTATCTTTAAACTGTGGAATAATATATGTAAGCATTAACACAACGACACCGGCAACAACCACTAAAAGTACGACCGGATAAATCAATGCCTGCTTGATCATACTCTGCGTCTTGTTATCCTTTTCGAACTGTTCTGCCATTCGACAAAAAGATGTCTCCAAACTACCGGATGCCTCGCCGGCCTCCACCATGTTCAAAAGCATATCCGGGAAGATTCCCTCCTGAGCTCTCATAGCATCTGCCAGAGACTCACCTTTCTCCACCAGAATACGTGTCTGATCCAGTGCTTTCTTCAGATACTTATTGGTCACCTGATCTGTGATCATCTGAAGTGCCTGAATAACCGTAACGCCGGCATGAAGTATACTCTCAAACTGCTTACAGAACACGGAAAGATCTCTAGCTTTTACCTTCTTGCCTATACTAATGGAAATGTCCTTATTTAAAGCATTCGGAATCTCCACACTGATCGGGATCAGTCCCTCTGCCTTCAGAGAAGTCCTTGCAGCTGCCTCATTGGCGGCTTCCAGAGTTCCCTTCTTTTGTTTACCATTGGCGTCTACCGCCACATAATTAAATGCTGCCAATTCATCACCCTTTTCTACCCCTCTGTGTGAGATGTCATACTCACAATGGGTCGTTTATTTGTGTTGTATATAACATCCCCGATAGTTATATACGGTATCACTTTTTTGATTGTACTACATTCGTCTCACTTTTTCAACGACATTTATTAAATTTCTATAAAAAATAGTTCACATAATTTTGACCTCATTTTTATACATATTGTCCAAATGACATCTCTATTATGTGAACTATCTTTGTGAAACATTTCTGTTTTATTCGACAAATTAGAACAATTTACGTTTGAGAACCTCCGGCTCCTGAGCGAACTCCAATGCAGTATCAGCTGAAATCTTCAGATCATGATACAGATCAAAGATCGCATCATCCATGGTCTGCATACCCATCTTTTTGCTGGTCTGGATCGTAGATGGGATCTGATGTGTCTTGGCATCACGGATATTACTTGCAATCGCAGGTACCGTATGCATAACCTCATACGCCGCAACTCGTCCCTTACCGTCAGAGGTCGGCATCAACTGCTGGGAGATAACTGCCAGCAGTACCATTGCAAGCTGCACACGGATCTGCTGCTGCTGATGTGGCGGGAATACGTCGATAACACGATCGATGGTTGCTGCCGCACCAATGGTATGCAGTGTGGAGAATACCAGGTGACCGGTCTCGGCTGCGGTAATGGCTGCACCGATCGTCTCCTGGTCACGCATCTCTCCGACAAGAATAACATCCGGGTCCTCACGAAGTGCTGCACGGATACCATTTGCGAAGGAAAGGGTATCAAATCCGATCTCTCGCTGATTGACGATAGAGTTTTTATGCTTATGAAGGTACTCGATCGGGTCCTCCAATGTAATAATATGCTCTTTACGATTCTCATTGATCATATTGATCAGTGATGCCAGCGTCGTAGACTTACCACTACCGGTAGGTCCTGTAACCAGTACCAGACCACGTTTTCTTTTGGCCAGATCCATAACAGACCATGGAAGACCTAACTTCTCCGGTGCCGGGATCACAGTATTGATCAGACGAAGTACTGCTGCAAAGGAATTCTTCTGGCGGAACACATTACAACGGAATCGTCCCAACGCTTCTGTACTATAAGAGAAATCCGCCTCACCATCTCTCTTTAAGGTGGCAACCTGTCTCTCATTCATAATAGAAAGAACCAGCGTCTGTGTATCATGAGAGGTCAGCACATGAGGAATAATATCCTCGATCGTACCATTTACACGCATTTTCGGTGGAAGTCCAACCGTAATATGTACGTCGGATGCTCCCACGTCTCTGGCAATTTCCAGCAAACTGTCCATTGTGATTTCCATTTTGTAAACCCTCCATATTCTATAGATTAATTATCATAAGCGACACGATGTACTTCCTGCAGTGTCGTAATACCCTTCAATACCTGTTTATTAGCTGACATAACAAGTGTGTTCATACCTTCTGCGATCGCCTGCTTCTCCAGTTCCTCCGCTGTACCACCGGTTGCGATGATACGCTTAAGACTCGGAGACATCTGCATGATCTCATAGATACCGATACGTCCTTTATAACCGGCGCCTCCACACTCCAGACATTCCTCGTTTGGCTCAATATGAGGAATTAATATTTCCTCTCCCCACTTCTCCTCCGGGATACCAAGCTCTTTCTTTTCCAGGTCATCTGCCGGCACCATACGCTTACACCGCGGACAGACGCGGCGAAGAAGTCGCTGTGCAATAACTCCGATCACCGCATCAGAGATCAGATAATTCTCAATCCCCATATCTGCAAGACGGCTGATGGTACTTGCCGCACTGTTCGTATGGAGTGTACTAACTACCAAGTGACCCGTGATAGCGGACTCAACGGCAATGCCGGCGGTCTCACCGTCTCGAATCTCACCGATCATGATAATGTCCGGATCCTGACGCAGAATGGAACGAAGTGCCGCGGCAAAGGTAAGTCCCGCTTTGGCATTTACCTGTACCTGATTGATACCATTGATATTGGCCTCGACCGGGTCCTCTACCGTGATGATATTTACTTCGTCGGTATTCAGCTCACTGAGTGCCGTATAAAGAGTCGTTGATTTACCGGAACCGGTAGGTCCTGTAACAAGCATAATGCCATTTGGATGCTTCAGAATATCCTCAAACCGGTGAAGCTCCTCCGGCTCAAATCCAAGATCTTTCTTATCACGGCTCAAAGCAGTCTTCTGTGCAAGACGCATAACGATCTTCTCACCATATACTGTCGGAAGAATAGATACACGAATATCGTACTCCTGCCGATCGACGATCTGTGTCATACGACCATCCTGTGGTTTACGCTTCTCAGAAATATCCATACCGCCAACGATCTTGATACGCGCAACCATCGCTGACAGCAATGAAATATCATGACGCATCGCCTCCTGAAGCACACCATCGACACGGAACCGGATACGGAGCTGATTCTCCAGCGGTTCAAAGTGAATATCGGATGTTCTTTTATGTACTGCCTGCTCAATGATCTGATTAACCAGACGAACGATCGGTGCCTGCTTAACCTCCTCGGACTCCTCTTTTCCATCCTTATTATTATTGCCATATTTTTCACGACGCTCAGCAGCAAACTGATCTGCCACCTTCATTGCCTCGGAATTACCATAGAAACGATCCAATGCCTGAGATACATCCTTGACCGTGGTAACACGAACTTCTATCTGCATACCGGTGATGATCGACAGATCATCCATTGCGATCATATCCAGCGGATCTGAAAATGCTACACGAAGGACATTGGGATTGTCCGGAGCAAACTCATACGGTAAAAGCATATACTTTCGCAGAACCTTCTCGTCTACCAGAGCCAGCACCTCATCCTCAATGGTAATGCCTGCCAGATGTACACGTTCCAACCCCATCTGGTGACAAAGTGCCTCTGCGATGATCTCATCATTCATGATACCCATATCTACAAGGGTCATACCAAGCTTCTGACCATTTCCGGCTTCCTTCTGCTTCTTTAACGCTTCCTCCAACTGCTCCTGTGTAATAACACCCGCTCCAAGCAGCAAATCTCCCAGTCGTTTCTTTCTGCGCAATCTGCTTGCAATCGAATTATCCATGCTAGATCCCCCTATCCATCCTTTTTCACAGGCTCCTCTCACGTTCGGAGCCCTCTTCTCCTTTGCCCCATTCAGGCATAGGCACAACAGATGTAATTCCTCGTACGTCATTCTTTATTCGTTTGTGCCTGCATATTTATATTATTATATACGTTTATGAGACATTTAGCAAGCGGAAACAAAAAATAGCGTAATGATTTTCGTAATTCTGCTGAAATCAAAAAAGCAGGTATAACCCGCTTTTTCTTACGTTTCCTTGTGAAACGCTATTTTGTAGTGCCGCAAGAAGGATTGCAGTGCCTCTTCCCATAAGCTCTCCCCTGATCTGTCTAATATGAATACAGGATAAGAGACCACCGGCACCATCAGAAGCTCTCCTTT
>ENA-UOJA01002306-UOJA01002306.1-human-gut-metagenome-genome-assembly--contig:-C19-NODE-2306-length-13364-cov-9.414757_pt1 | contig 13364 bp, 8 predicted proteins | sample MGYA00242337_ERZ723884 | MGnify/ENA metagenome assembly ERZ723884
CTTCCAGCAGACCTACGGGAATTTCACCATGCCGCTTTTCATTGCATTGGTGGTGAGTTATATGTTCAAAGACCGCATCAAGGACCTGATGCATTATTGGTTCGCCAACAAGTTGGGCAGTAAGTTCTACGACTATAAAATCAAACTGGTGATGCACGGCGAGCCGGTGGGATGGGGAAAGGAAGGATGTGATTTTGTGAACGAAGAAAAATTGCCGCTCGAAGTGCGTGCGCAGCGTGGCCGTGTGTCGGAGTTGGAGGCCGGTCATTGTGCTTTGCGGGAGACGGTCATCGTGTACCGCCGCCGTATTTCCATATTGGATAAGCAGTTGAAACTTTTGAGTCATTACCCGTTGCAAGGGTTTAATGATATCATCCGTATCAACCTGCGGGATTTCTTGCGGCGGATGGACAGTCCTCATGTCCCGGTTTATATGAATGAAGGGAAAGGAGAGTTTCACACGCAGGCAGCCGAGAAGGTTTATTATGTCCATTTCGTCATGCGTTATCGTTATCAGGGCAAGACCGGTTATCGCAGGTTTCGGATCACACTGACCCGAAGGGGGATCAAGGGTTTGATGGAGTGGTGAAGATTCGCATCCTGAAATGATTTGTAAGATTCGGATACGAAGTTGTTTCGCGTACATTAAGAACATGTTACGATGAGGTATTGTCTCGGAAGATTCATCTTTTTGTAAGCTTTTTGAAATGTAATGTGCCTACTTTTGCAGCGAACAAAAAGAGGCATAAGAATGAGTTTATCGAAAAAGCGTAATTTGACTGTAGCGTTGATGACCGCCGTCGTGGCGGTAGCCCAGGCAGGCGACATCAAGGGCGTGGTCATCGACAAGGAAATGAACGAACCGCTGATGGGTGCTTCCGTGCGCATTGCCGGTACGCGCATCGGCACTACGGCCGACATCAATGGAAATTTTCATTTGCGTGGATTGAAGAAGGGAACCTATACCTTGGAGGTTTCCTATGTTTCGTTTTTCCCCCAGAAACTGACGTTGCAGGTCCCGGCCAAGGGTGATGTGGCCGTGAAGGTCGAGATGTCTGCTGATGACAAACAACTGAACGAAGTGACCGTTACCGCGCGCAAGAACTTGGAGTTGGAGCGTGCCTTGCTGGCTGAACGCCAGAACGCGGTGCTTTCCATTGAAAACCTTGGTGCAAGCGAAATGTCTATCAAAGGTATTTCCAACGTACAAGAAGGAGTGAAAAAACTTACCGGTATCTCCATCGCCGAAGCCGGCCAGTTGATTGTGCGCGGTTTGGGTGACCGTTACAGTTCCACCACGCTCAATGGGCTTCCCATCGCTTCACCCAACCCGGATAACAAACTGATACCGTTGGACATCTTTCCTTCTTCCGCCGTGCAGAACATCACGGTGAGCAAGGTGTACGAGGCTAGTGCGTTTGCCGACTATTCCGGTGCCCATGTGGACATCAGTACCAAAGAAGGCGGCACGAAGGATTTTTTCAACATATCCTTCGGTACCGGCGGTAAGGTGGGGACGGTCTTTGGCGACTTCTATCAGATGGATAGGGCGAATACGATGTTCAAGACTCCTTCTATGGACCGGAAGGCCATGGATTTGCCGCTTTCCGATTACCGGCAGTACAGTCGCAATCATAATATCTTCCCCACCACATTCGAAGTGAATAAGTCTTCTGCTATACCCGACTTGAACGGTAGTTTCGGTTTCGGCCGCACTTTTCGGTTGGGGCGCAACAAGATGGATGTGTTGGCTACTTTCGGTATTGATACCGACAACGAAAGTCTGGATAATGCTTATGTTCGCACTTTCGAGGCGTCAGGTACGGAGATGAGCCGTTTTGATTACGATTCTTTTACCCAAACGCTCAAGATGGCCGGTTTGGCCAGTGTGGGCTATTCGTTCCGCAAGGCCGACCGCGTGGGCTTCTCGGCCTTTTATGCCCGTAATGCGGTGGACAGCTATATGGCGCGTCAAGGGCATGACGAGGAAGGCATCCGCTTGAAAGGCAGTAACCAAAACAGCCATGTGTATGAATTGCAGAATTACCAGTTGACCGGGCACCACGTGTTGGGCAAGTGGGATACGGATTGGAGCGGTTCGTATAGTAAGACTTCCAGTGAGGAACCCGACCGTCGTCAGGTGATGTTCCGGCAGATGTCCGACGGTACTTGGGATTTGTTCAAGCTCAATGCCCAGGAAACCATGCGCTATTTCGGCAAGTTGGACGAGGACGAATGGGTGGGTGACGTACAGGCGCAGTACCGCTTTTCCGATGAAAACAAGTTGAGGTTCGGTGCGGCCTTGCGTGACAAGACGAGGGATTTTACCTGCACGAGCTTCTATTATAACTTGAAAGAGATGGAATCTCTTAATGTGACCGACATCTATCATACCGACGGTTACTTGAACTTCGAGAACGTGCAGAACGGTAGCATTACCATCAACCGCAGCCATCAGAAACGCAATGAGTACTCGGCCGGTAGCCGCATCTGGGCCGGTTTCATCGAGGCCGACTATTATCCGGTGAAGGCCTTGCTGGTGAACTTGGGCGTACGTATGGAAAGCACGCGTCAATGGGTGAAATACTATAATGACGGTGGCATGGAGATGCGGCGCGACCTGAACACCGATGAGTTTTTCCCGGCCTTGAATCTTAAGTACACGTTCGACAAGAAAAACAGCTTGCGTCTGGCGGCTTCGCGTACGGTGACACGGCCTTCGTTTGTCGAGATGGCTCCTTTCCTTTATCAGGAGTCTTATGGCGGCACCCAAGTACGTGGTAATGAAAACCTGGACAACGGTTACAACTACAACATAGACTTACGTTATGAGTTCTTTCGTCCGTCGTCCACCGACATGGTGGCCGTCACGGCCTACTACAAGTATTTGGATAGTCCTATCGAGCGTACGCAGACTACGTCCGGTGGTGCCATGATGCATTCTTTCCAGAACGCGTCCGACGGTTTGGCTGCAGGGGTTGAAGTGGAAGCACGCAAGGAAATAGTGAAAGACTTGAAAGCGGGAATCAACGCGTCCTACATGTACACCAACGTAAACCTTCCGGAAGGTGGGGTTTACACCAATGCCGAACGTCCGCTGCAAGGTGCGTCGCCCTACCTGATGAATGCCGACCTCACCTATTCGCCTAAGTTCGGAAAGGAAAGCCAGCTCACTGTAGCCTTGCTCTACAACTTGCAAGGCGAGCGCATACAGGCAGTGGGTATACAGGGTATCGGTGATGTGAAGCAACTCACTCTCCATACGTTGGATTTCAATGCCAATATGAAGTTCAACGCTCATTGGAGCGTGAAGTTCTCGGCCAAGAATCTTTTGAATACCGATGTGGTGTTCCGTCAGGAGATACCGAGTAAGAATACCGAGGTGGAAGTGGAGCGCTTTAACGAAGGTGTGGGGTTGAGCTTCGGAGTGACGTATACATTATAAAAGTAGTAAAAGCATAAATTAATTCAATTCAAAACTTTAAAAAGAGAGAAAGATGAAAACAAATTTCATGAAAGTTTCCACGTGGGCTATGGCTCTGTGCGCTTCTATGGCTGTGTTTACGGCTTGTAACGACGACGAGAACGGAACTACACCGCCTCCCGCTCCGAGTGTTGAAAACTTGGGCGGCATCGTGACGGAAAACATGACTCTCACGGCCAATACGGAGTACAAACTGACCAGTCAGTTGCAGGTAAAGGCGCCCGCCGTACTTACCATCGAAGAAGGTGTGAAGATAACGGCAGCCGACAGCGAAGATCCTATTTACATCCTGATCGAGCAAGGAGCCAAAATCAATGCAGTGGGCACAGTAGAAAATCCTATCGTGATGACGGCCGAAAATAAGACTGCCGGTGGTTGGGGCGGTTTGCACATCTGCGGTTATGCTCCCACCAATGCGGGTTCGGGCTTTTCTGAAATCGGTAATGCCGCTTATGGCGGCAATGATGCCAATGATAATTCCGGTGTGTTGAAGTATATACGTTTGGAATATACGGGTTTTGCTCTGGATGACGAACACGAGTCCAACGGCATTTCTTTCTACGGTGTGGGTGCCGGAACCCAGGTGTCGTATGTGCAGACTTACGTAGGTGCCGATGACGGTTTGGAGTTCTTTGGCGGTACGGTGAATGTAGACCATTGCGTAGTAGTGGATTGCACGGACGATAGTTTCGACTGGACAGAAGGTTGGAGCGGCACGGCTACCAACCTTGTGGCTTACCAGACCGATGCTTCCTGCGACTGTTTGATTGAAGCCGACAACAACGGCGACAATTTCGACGCAACTCCGGTGGCTCACCCCACTTTGCGCAACCTTTATTTGGTGGGCAACGGCAGCAGCGAGAACAAGCGCGGCATCCGTTTGCGTGCCGGTACACGGGCTAATATCGACGGCGCGAAGGTAGCGGGCAAGCCTAATCCGCTCACTATTGAAACGACGCAGACCGACGATGCTTTGGCCAACGGTACTTCCGTGTTGAAAAATGTACAGATTGCAGGTGTGTTGAAGAACGACGTGACGGGTGGAAAATATCTTTCGGCCAATTTCCTGACAGGACAAGGCAATGCTGAAAACGCCCAGATAGCCACGACGTGGGACGATGTGGCCGGTGATTTGTCTTTCGCTTGGTTGAATGACGCTTGGGTGACGGCTGTCCAATAAGCAATATCTTTATTTTAAAAGACAATCCCTCGGAATGCACAGTGGCGCAACCGGGGGATTGTTTCGGTTTTTCCGTATGCCTTTTGTTTATCGGATACTGACGGTGCACGGGCTGTCCAATTCGGTTTTCCACAGACGCAAGTAATCGAACCATGCTTTGCTGTTCTTGAAACCGTCTTTTTCACGCCGGGCACACACGGTGATGTAGTAACGGATATGCTTGTCGGCATCGGTACCTAATAGGGTGAGGTAATTGAACTCGTCTTCTTTCATTTCCTTGCGGCAGGCTTTGTCGGTATACAGTCCCAGGCCGACCCATTCGTCATGTTCCGGTGCACTTTTTTCCGGGACGTTATTCCCCCAACTGCCGCAAAGGCCATCTTCCTGCATGAAGCCGGTGGAGTGGCGTTCCAGCTTCTGTATACCCGTGCAGAAAGTCGCATCCGGCGAAGCACCATCGATACGGATGTCCACCTCCACGTCGCGGTGTCCGGCATAGAGCGTGTAGCGTTGGGTCATGTGCAAGGTTCGTCCGTGGTATACCCATCCGCCGTCGGCTACTTCCACTACGGTACGTACCGGTCCGTCGGCCAGGATGGTCTGCCTGCGCCAAGCCACGGTGTCGATGTAGCAGGGTTTGTCGTTTTGGTAACCTCGGAACGAACCTGCGCCCACAGACTGTCCGGCCCAGAGGATGTCACAACCGTATCCTTGTGCCAGTTGTTCGGGCGTGGTGTAGAATCCGGTGCTGTCCATCTCCAACCGATAGGAGGTTTTGCCGTACAGGTCGATGCTTTGCCGGTTGTCCATGTAGATGCGGAACGCTGCCAATCGGCTTTCGAAAACCGCACCGTGCCCGTAGATACTGTTGTACATGTCCAACAGATCGGCATCGCCGGGATAGGTGATGGATTTCACTTCCGGATGCTTTCCTTTCTCGTCGTGCAGTTTCAAGTAAGCGCGTGTTTCGCGAGGGTAGCTTCGGGGAGCGTCCGTATCGGACAGCGTGATACGGTACACGGCCTCACCTTGCGCCGGGATGTCGGCCGTGAAGGCCAGTTCGTCGGCTCGGAAGTCGCCGTTCAGGTCGTCCGCTTGCGAGGGGATTTCCCGTCCGTCGCAGACGACTTTAGCAGACCGTACATGCAGGCCGTCGGCATGGCGGTGCAGGTCGACCACCACCGGATAGGCTTTGCGTGCCATCCTCGTGGGATTGGATATGCGTACTTCCCGTATGATTTCACGGGCTTGTCCCGTTCCTGCGCAGGACAAGCCTATCAGGAACCAGGCCGATAATGGGAGTCTCATGGCCATATCTGTTTATTCTACGGCTTCTCCTTGCCCGTCTTCGGTGAGGTAGAAGAGCGGAGAAGGGTTTGTTTGTTTCACCTTATAATAATGTAAACCGCTGTCGTTCGTGCGCGGATACCAATGGCCGAGCAGGCGTATCATTTCCGCGCCGGCCCAGATGACGGGACCGTAACCGTGGGCAGCCTGATAGTTGGCCGGACGGTAGTAGTAGAACGCAGGATCGAATCCCATTCCTGTACCCACGCAAGTACCGTCCACTTGCCCGCCCTCCTTGATTTGCGTACTGACGGCATGCCATCCGAGTTGCGCCACCGGGCCGTAAGTGATGCCTTCTATCCATCCTTTGTTGATGGCGTGGGCGATGCAATATACATAAATGGCCGTGGCTGAGGTTTCTAAGTAGGAATCGCTGCGGTCCACAAGCTGATGCCAGAAACCTTCCGAACTTTGGTAAGCCGCCAATCCCTTGATGTGGCGGCGCAGTTGTTCGAGCAGGAACGGGCGGTCGGGATGGTCTTCGGGCAGGGCGTCGAGCAGTTCGCAGTTGGTCAGTATGGCCCATCCGTTGGCACGTGCCCAATGGAAGGTGGGCTGCTGCGCCAGTCCTTCCACGTAGCCGTGACGGTAAAGCCCCTTTTCCGGGACAAACATGCGGTCGATGAACTGTCGGCTGACCTTGGCCGCCTCGTTGAAATATCTTGTAGATTCCTCCTTTTTATAAATGCCACGATAAGCCAAAGAAGGGACTCCCATGAACATGTCGTCCAACCAGATGGTGTTGTGTTGCGGGCGGTGGCGTGCGAATGTGCCGTCGGGCAGGCGGTATTGTCCGTGTTCGATGAAAGCGAAATAATTTTCTATCAGGTCGGACAGCGGCAAGGACGTGTCGGCGATACGCGCCTTCATCATGGCACAACACATGGCTCCGGCATCGTCCAATGCTTTCGGGTGCAGGATTTGTTCCATCTGTGCGTCGGTATCTTTGTATTGTTCGTAAAGCTTGCGGAATCCCGGAGCGACTTCGGCCAGGAATTTGAAACGGCGGACGACGTAATCCTTGTATCGGTCATCTCCCGTCACTTCGGCGGCATCCAGCAATGCCTGATAAGTCACGCCCCATTCATAGCTCCCGATGCGGAACGCGCCCCGGTCGAGTGTGGCGCCGTGGGGAATGTGCCGGTAGTCGGTCACTTCTTTGCCGTCGGCGTCCAATACGCGTACGGGAGTATGCTGCTCAATGTAGGCGAATACCCGGTCGATGTCCGTCTTGACTTGTTCAGCGGTCAGGTCGCCGTAGGGTACTTTGTATTCCGGTCGGAGCAGGTGCAACGGAGTCGTCATGTCGTTGATTTCGGTTTCCTGCGCCATGGCGGAGTGACTGAGGGACAGGATGCCTGCGGCAAGGAGGCAGGCTTTGCAGATGGTTTTCATGCGTTTTGTTTATAAAATCAGGTTAATAATCAGGGCTGGCTTGCTGTAAAGGCACAAGCAACCCAAATGCAAAATTAGGAATAAATCCATAACGGGAAAGGGTAATTCCGCAGATTTTTTGAATTTATTTTCCGGGAAAATTGGATATTACGGAAGTTATGCTGAATTTTGCATGCAGATAATCGTAAAATCATGAAAAACCTGATTTCAATCTTGTGCATGGGGCTGTCCATGCTTTCCATGGGACTTTATGGTAAAAACGGCGTGTCGGGCGACTTGCGTTGGGTCGGTACGCGCCCTCCGACGGATTGTCCGGTCAGTTTGGGCATCCCGTTCCTGAAAGGGGAACTGGAGGCCGACGGCCGGGTGGTGTTAAATGACCGGGACGGTGCGGACATCCCGTCGGACTGTTGGCCGTTGGCTTATTGGCCGGACGGGTCAGTCAAGTGGCTCGGAGTGGCTGCGGTGGTGCCCGGAGAGGCGGAGGGCATCCGTTTCGAGACCGCCAGAAAAAAGCATAAAACGGAAAACCGTTCCGGGGCAAAAGTATGGGTGGACGAGGCAGGCTCTTTCTTCCGGGTGTCCACAGGCAAGGTGGAGGCTTATGTTCCCAAACGGGGCAGTTGTCTGCTCGACAGCCTCCGTTGCGAAGGGAGAACGGTAGGCGGACAGGCTGCTTTGCTGTGCTCCACGCAGAACCGTCCGTCGGCTGAAGGAGAGGCGGTACTGCATTTTACCGACTATCGCGGACAAGTGGAACGCGTCACGGTGGAACGTGCGGGGGATGTCCGGGCATTGGTGCGGATAGAAGGCCGTTATGCGAACGATGCCACGGGACGAAAATGGCTTCCGTTCACCGTACGCTTTTATTTTTATGCCGGGAGCGAACAAATCAAGATGGTACATTCCTTTGCGTTCGACGGCGATATGGACCGTGATTTCATCCGTAGCTTGGGTATCCGTTTCGAGGTTCCCATGCGCGAGGAGGTCTATAACCGCCACGTGGCCTTTGCTACAGCCGATGGCGGGGTATGGGCGGAACCGGTGCAGCCTTTGAACGGGCGGCGCATCCTGACATTGGACGGGGACAAAGGTTGGCAGGGGAGGCAGATGCGTGGCGAACGCATACCGGCCTACGAGAAGTTCGATGCCAAGAACCGTCATCTTCTCGACCATTGGGCGGTGTGGAACGGTTTCCGTTTGAGCCAGACGACGGCCGACGCTTTTTCTATCCGTAAGCGTACGCATGCCGACCGTCCGTGGATAGGGACTTTCTCGGGAACCCGTGCGCCGGGTTATGTATTTGCCGGAGACGTAAGCGGCGGATTGGGCGTGGCCCTGAAAGATTTTTGGCAATCCTATCCCACGGCTTTGCAGGTGGACAATGCCGCAGCCCGGAACGCCCGTCTGACCGTATGGATGTGGAGTCCCGATGCGGAACCGATGGACTTGCGTCATTACGACAATGTGGCGCACGATTTGGAGGCCAGTTATGAGGACGTGCAGGAAGGGATGAGCACGCCCTACGGTGTGGCGCGTACTCACACGTTGACTCTCGTTCCGTCTGTGGCTTATGGGGGAAAGGAGACGGTAGCCCGGACGGCGGCCATGTTAGCCGAAGATGCCCCCTTGTTGTGCACACCGGAATACCTCTACGCCAAGCATGCCTTCGGGGTGTGGAGCCTGCCCGACCAGAGCAACCCGAAGCGGGCACGGGTGGAGGACCGTCTGGAAGACTATTTGGACTATTACGTGAAGGCTGTCGATCAACATCGCTGGTACGGTTTCTGGAACTATGGCGACTTTATGCACACCTACGATTCCGTGCGTCATACATGGCGGTATGACGTGGGCGGGTACGCATGGGACAACACGGAACTGGCCTCCAATATGTGGTTGTGGTACAGTTTCCTGCGCACCGGCCGCGCCGACCTTTGGCGGATGGCAGTGGCCATGAGCCGCCACACGACGGAATGCGACGTGTACCATCTCGGACCTTTTGCCGGATTGGGGTCGCGTCACAACGTGAGCCATTGGGGCTGTGGAGCGAAGGAGGCACGCATCAGCCAAGCGGCATGGAACCGTTTCTATTATTATTTGACCACGGATGAGCGCAGCGGTAACCTGATGACAGAAGTGCGCGATGCCGAACAGAAACTTTATGACATCGATCCGATGAGGCTGGCTCTGCCGCGTGAGAAGTATCCTTGTACGGCACCGGCACGCCTGCGTGTCGGTCCCGATTGGTTGGCTTACGTCGGAAACTGGATGACGGAATGGGAACGGACGGGCAACACGGCTTACCGCGACAAAATCATCGCTGGCATGAAGAGCATTGCGGCCTTGCCCCACGGCATCTTCACCGGGCCGGGCGTATTGGGCTTCGACCCTGCCACGGGTGTGTTGAGCTACGAGGGAGACCCTGATTTACAGCGCACTGAACATTTGATTACCATCATGGGCGGTTTCCAAGTGATGAACGAGCTGATGGAAATGATAGACTTGCCGGAATGGAACCGCACGTGGCTCACCTTTGCCCGGGAATACAAGGAGAAGGCGCGCACGATTACGCACAATCCTTTCCCTGTGACGCGCCTTACGGCTTATGCCGCTGCCAAAACGGGGAACAGGGAACTGGCTGCCGAGGCTTGGGATGAATTGTGGCACGTGTGGCATAATGACAAACCTTTCACGGTGCGTCGTGTGGAGGTGCCCGAAGTTCCAGCACCGGTGGACGAGAATCCCGTGGTGTGCACCAACGATGCGGCCACATGGAGTCTGGCCGCCATCTACATGCAGGAAGTCATTCCCGAATAGCTAAAAACAGCCTTTCTTGTCGTATTTTGCTTCGGAGTGTGCTCGTAAGTTGCGCGAACAGGGCACTTGTTGCGGACAGGTCACGGTGTTTGCTTATACCAGCCGTTTCCGGACGGATGTTCCCGGCAATATGGTCCATCAACAGGTACGTATGCCTGTACCGACACAGGATACGGCCGAAATTGTACATGCGGCTTTGGAAGCGTTGCGGTTGCATGCGTATGACGGGCATTTCGATTACAAGAAAGCCGGCGTTATCGTTTGGGATTTGTCGCCGCGTGAAGCGGTCCAGACGGATTTGTTTGATAAGTTGGATCGTGGAAGGCGTAGGGCGTTGATACGGGCTGTTGACGAGATAAACCGTAAGAACGGGCATAACGCGGTGAAAGTGGCAGCATTGGGAACCGGACAGAAATATGCTTCGGAAAGGCAATACGTTTCGCGACGTTATACAACGAATCTGGATGAGGTCTTGGTGGTGAAAGTGTGAGAGCTTCAGTTTACCTTTTTGTGTTATTTTATGCTAAAATGAGCTTTAGCCCCGTTTTTTTCTCCTGATTTTCATTCTGATATTGGAAACATTTGCTTCCTTTGTAAGAGGAAGAAAAACAATTTTTAGGAACCTTTTAAATTTTAAGAATCATGAGAAACGTTTACTTTACTTCATTACTGATGCTTTGCATGAGTGTCCATGTGAAAGCCGGAGATTGGATGAAACGTCTGCCGGACAACCTTTTTGTATCCCAAGTTTCTATTCCCGGAACGCATGATGCCGCTACGGGGAATGGGGTTACTTTGGCTTCCTTTTCTCAATGTCAAGATATAGATGTGGCTACGCAGTGGTCTATCGGAATCCGTGCTTTCGATTTTCGTCCGAAAGTTAAAGGCGATTATCTGAATATCAACCATGGGATTTCTGAAACTAATTTACGTTTCGACGCTGCTTTGTATCTGTTGCGGGATTCGTTGAAGGAGCATCCATCCGAATTTGCGGTGATCCATTGTTTGTATGCCTCCGGTTACGATAGTGACAAAACCAAATACGAAACCATGTTGCGCGAATTATTGTCGCGTGAGGATTTGAAGGACTATTTCATTCCGTTCCGGCGGGACTTGACGGTAGGGGATATGCGGGGAAAGATCTTGCTGTTGAGCCGTGACCAATATGCCGGTAAACCGATAACAGGCGGTTTTTTCCAGAGCTGGTGCGGTTGGTTGGACTGGAATGCACAGTCTTCTTGCAGTATCATAGGGGAGAGCGCGGCATCGGATTATAAATCTCCTTTGTGGGTGCAGGATTATGCCAATACGAAAGATAGCGAAGGAGGTGTGGCCAAGAAGGTAAGCGCGGTAACCGAGATGCTGGATCATAGTACGAAACATGTGACAAAAGACGAGTCGGACGTGGTGTGGGTGTTTAACTTTGCATCGGCTTATCCCGGGTCGATATCCATGGCGAATGGCTATCGTGAGAATGCGACCTACACGAATGCGGCTATTATAGAGTATTTGCAGACGCATGAAGCGGGGCCTACGGGAGTTATTCTGATGGATTATTGTGTGGACAGGAGTCCTAACGAGGTGGATGGAAAGTACCTGACGCGTGGGCGCGAGTTGGTGGATACCTTGATTGCCAACAATTACAAATGGTTGGAACGTAGGAATAAGACGGTGTACGACAAGGCTTTGGAACGGATAGACAAGCTTTATGAGCAGTTGCAGGAGGCTCAAGAGAGTATTGCAACCGAATGCGCGGACGTGGCTGCCGAATTTGAGGATGAATTGGCTGCGGCAAAGGAAGTTATCGATCAACAAAAATATGAGATCGACAGTTTATATGCCGGATGGCTGTTCACGGAAAGTTATACGGTCGATTATACCGGGACCTATAGGATTATAAGGCAAATCGAGAAAGATGCGGAGAAAGCTCAGGCTGAATTTGATGAGGCATCGGGCATTCATGCGGTACAGGCTGAGCATATAGGAAACGATTGTCAGATATTCTCACTCACCGGAGAACGTTTGGATGCTCTTCGTCGTGGTACGGTCTGCATCGTGAAGTTCCCAGACGGTAAGGTGCGGAAGGTCGTTTGCAAATAAGGCTGCTCCCGGTATTGGGCATAGGCAAGCCGGATTGGGCTTACGGAAGTCAAGCCGGTTGGTAAGATAAGGAGGATACACTTGAATGGCAGAAGCCGTATGGAGGTATCCTCCTTCTTCATTCTCTCCTCACCAGAGTTTTCCCAAAAACTCCTTTCATCCTTCAGGATGTATGGTAAATGGCTTTCATACAATGTGTTATGGGATGAAAGATAAGAAGCCCATCTTTCAGCTTCCTTTCATTGCGGAAGGCGGTAAAAAGTTCTCAGCCGAACGATAAATCATTCTCAGCCAAACGATTTTCCGTTCTCAGTCGAACGATTTATCGTTCGCCGCAGAACGAAATGAAGCATGGCTGAAGGATGTTTGGAACATCTTTCAGCTTGTAACTACAAGGTAATAAGAGACTTATCATACAGTCTGAAGGATGAAAGGTGTTTTTGGGAAAACTCTGGTAGGGAGGAGAGAGGCTTTTGATGTCCATAAAAAAGAAATCCTGACCACCTCATCAAGAAGTGTTCAGGATTCTTTTTCTGTGCGCCTGATAGGCTTGAAGAAGATGAGATATTTTATATCGATGAGGATTATAACGGATTCAGTAGCTACGAATTTATTCCTGATGAAGAAATAGAAAGCATTTATGAGTATTGTAAGGAACATCAAGAACTGAAAAATGAGATAAAAGAATTTCATCGGTTAAGGCAAGTAAAAGATGTTCTTAGTATAACATTTGATATATCTTCTGTTGCTAAAACCTATAAAGAATAATCATATCAACAAACAATCCTGTTGATATGGTGATACAGGGTTTATTCCTCTTTCAGAGGAAAGCGGAGCAATCATTTCCGTTTACAAAGGCAAAGTAAGCACGGGGCTTTCTGTCGGCTTCAAGGTCAGGCGGCTATGCAGTTAGGGGAACAATCTCCACCCTCATTCTTCGGGTAGTATTCTTCCCCTAAACCTTGCTTCCGACCGCCCCATGCAAGAAAAGCCGTTGAAAACGGCCACGACCGCTCCGCCGCCGGCCGCCCGCTCGGGAAC
>ENA-UOJA01002312-UOJA01002312.1-human-gut-metagenome-genome-assembly--contig:-C19-NODE-2312-length-13345-cov-14.057261_pt1 | contig 13345 bp, 10 predicted proteins | sample MGYA00242337_ERZ723884 | MGnify/ENA metagenome assembly ERZ723884
GCACAAATACATCTTGACAAAGAATTTGAAACGTGATAAATTTATCTCACGAAAGGACGAAAGGAGGCTGAGCAGGAAATGAAAAAGGTTATCTGTTCGGAACACGCACCCGCAGCCATCGGCCCGTATGCACAGGCAATTGCAGCAAACGGTATCGTATTTACTTCGGGTCAGCTTCCGATCGATCCCGCAACCGGTGCTTTTCCGGAAGGGATCGCAGCACAGACCAAGCAGTCGCTCACCAATGTAAAGGCAATCCTTGCTGAGGCAGGAACCGGTATGGATCAGGTGATCAAGACTACCGTCTTCCTGAGCGACATGAACAATTTCGGCGCGATGAACGAGGTTTACGCCACCTTCTTCGGTGAAGGCAGCTACCCGGCACGCTCCGCTGTGGAGGTTGCAAGACTTCCCAAGGACGCTCTCGTCGAGATTGAGGTAACCGCTCTCCTGCCGTAAGGCAAACCAAAAAGAAAAGAAAACAGCAAAAAAAGAAAGGTGCTGTCCGCTAAGCAAAGCCGGAACCGGAAAACCGGCTTTGACAACCGGGGTACCTCCAAAACACACAACTGGAGGTAATTTATTATGAGCAAGCAGTATCCGCTGAACGTACCCGCACCGCATCATTTCACTTACGCAGTCCGTGATCTTCCGGAAGTAACCGTTGAGCAGCGTGAGCGCGCTCTTCAGGCTACTCATTACAACGAGTTCGCATTCCCGTCCGGCATGCTGACCGTTGATATGCTGTCCGACTCCGGTACCACTGCAATGACCAATCATCAGTGGGCAAGCCTGTTCCTCGGCGACGAGGCTTACGGCCGCAACACCGGTTATTACGTTCTGCTCGACACCTTCCGCGACATCTTCGAGCGCGGCGGCGAGAAGAACTGGAAGAAGATCATCGACCTCGTTCGCACCGATTGCCGCGACGTTGAGAAGATGATGGACGAAGTTTATCTGTGCGAGTACGAAGGCGGCCTGTTCAATGGCGGCGCAGCTCAGATGGAGCGCCCGAACGCATTTATCATCCAGCAGGGCCGTGCAGCTGAGTCCGTTCTGATGGAAATCGTTCGCAACATCCTTGCTAAGCGTCACCCGGGCAAGAAGTTCACCATTCCGTCGAATGGTCACTTCGACACCACCGAAGGCAACATCAAGCAGATGGGTTCCATTCCGCGTAACCTGTACAACAAGACCCTGCTGTGGGAAGTACCGGAAGGCGGCCGTTACGAGAAGAACCCGTTCAAGGGCAACATGGATATCGAGAAGCTGGAGCAGCTGATTCAGAGCGTAGGTCCGGAGAACGTTCCGCTGATCTTCACCTGCATCACCAACAACCCGGTTTGCGGCCAGGCCGTTTCCATGGGCAACCTGAAGGAGATCAACCGCGTTGCGCATAAGTACAACATCCCGCTGGTATTCGATACCGCTCGCTGGGCTGAGAACGCTTACTTCATCAAGATGAATGAGGAAGGCTACGCTGACAAGTCCATCGCTGAGATCGCTACCGAGATGTTCTCTTACTGCGACGCATTCACCATGTCCGCTAAGAAGGACGGCCACGCTAACATGGGCGGCATGCTGGCATTCCGCGATAAGGGCCTGTTCTGGAAGAACTTCTCCGACTTCAACGAAGACGGCACCGTTAAGACCGACGTTGGCGTTCTGCTGAAGGTTAAGCAGATCTCCTGCTACGGCAACGATTCCTACGGCGGCATGTCCGGCCGTGACATCATGGCTCTGGCAGTTGGCCTGTACGAGTCCTGCGACTTTAACTACATGAACGAGCGTGTTGCTCAGTGTAACTACCTGGCAGAAGGCTTCTACGACGCTGGCGTTAAGGGCGTTGTACTGCCGGCAGGCGGCCACGCTGTATACATCAACATGGATGAGTTCTTCGACGGCAAGCGCGGCCACGACACCTTCGCTGGTGAGGGCTTCAGCCTTGAGCTGATCCGCCGCTACGGCATCCGTGTATCCGAGCTGGGCGACTACTCCATGGAGTATGACCTGAAGACCCCGGAGCAGCAGGCTGAAGTATGTAACGTAGTTCGCTTCGCAATCGACCGCAGCCGTCTGACCAAGGAGCATCTGGACTATGTAATCGCAGCTGTTAAGGCTCTGTACGAGGATCGTGAGAACATTCCGAACATGCGTATTGTTTGGGGTCACAATCTGCCGATGCGTCACTTCCACGCATTCCTGGAGCCGTACCCGAACGAAGAGAAGTAATTCCCTGTTCTATCCTTTCGTGAAAGGCGATACCGCATAATTGTATAAATTGTGCGGTATTCCCGCCAATGCCGCAGCAAAGGCGCTGCGGCATTGCATAACAGGAATTTCTCCTGACCTTTTTATAACTTTATAATCAGGGCGTAACCTGTGTCGCGTGGAAAGTGCACAGGAAAGCAAAGAACAAAGGCGTTCTTTTTGCCAGAAAACTAAACATTTTCTGCGGCAAAGAGAACGCCCTTTTTCTATCCATTTACACATTAAAGGGGTGTAAGATAATGAGTAAAGAGCCTAAAAACTTAGAACAGAGAGATGGTTTCCAGAGTAAGTGGGGATTCATTCTGGCATGTATCGGTTCTGCGGTTGGTATGGGCAACATCTGGCGTTTCCCGATCATGGTGCAGAAGTACGGCGGCATGACCTTCCTGCTTCCCTATTTCATCTTTGTAATTTTGATCGGCAGTACCGGCGTTATTGAGGAGTTCGCTCTCGGCCGCCGTGCAGCTGCAGGTCCGGTTGGTGCGTTCGGCATGTGTACCAAGGAGCGCACCGGCAGCGAGAAATCCGGTAAGGCGATCGGCGCGATCCCGATCATCGGTGCATTGATGCTGGCAATCGGCTACACGGTCGTTCTCGGCTGGATCTTCAAGTACACCTTCATGTCCCTCTCCGGCAGCCTGTTCAGCCTCGGCACGGATATGGGCGCTATCGGCGGCACGTTCGGCATGACCGCACCGGAGGCTGAGACCCTTCCCGAAGCCCTCAAGGCAATGGCGTCGGCCGGCTTCTTCGGCATCGGCAACGGCGTATGGCAGATCGTTGCACTGGTAGTTTCCCTTGCCATCATGGTAATGGGCGTTGCAGGCGGCATTGAGAAGGCAAACAAGGTCATGATGCCGGTTCTGTTCGGTCTGTTCCTCGTACTGGCAATCTACATCGGCACTCTGCCCGGCGCATCCGCAGGCTATAAGTACATTCTGACCCTGAATCCGGCTGGTCTGGCTAAGCCCGACCTGTGGGTATTTGCATTCGGTCAGGCGTTCTTCTCCCTGTCCGTTGCAGGCAACGGCTCGGTAATCTACGGTTCCTACCTGTCCAAGAGCGAGGATATCCCGTCCTCCGCACGCAACGTTGCAGTATTTGATACCATCGCAGCTCTGCTGGCAGCATTCGTTATCATTCCGGCAATGGCAGTTGTTCTGGGCGAAGGCATCAACGACGTATCCGGCGGCCCCGGCCTGATGTTCGTTTACCTTGTAAATGTATTCAACGCAATGCCTGCCGGCCGTATCATCGGCGCGATCTTCTACATCTGCGTACTGTTCGCAGGCGTATCCTCCATCGTAAACCTGTACGAGGCACCGATCGCCTTCCTGCAGGAGCACTTCAAGTTCAAGCGTGCAGCAGCCGTTGGCATCATCGGTGTGATCGGTCTGGTCGTTTCCATCGCAATCCAGCCGTGGACCTCTCAGTGGATGGACGTTGTTTCCATTTACATCTGCCCGCTCGGCGCTGCTCTGGCCGGCGTTATGTTCTTCTGGGTACTGGGCAAGGAAAAGGCACTTGCTGCTGTTAACGAAGGCGCTAAGAAGCCGATCGGCAGCTGGTTCTTCCCGCTCGGCAAGTGGGTATACGTTATCTGTGCAGTTCTTGCACTGATTCTCGGCGTTATGTACGGTGGCATCGGCTAATCCCTCAAGCCGTCACCGATCTTTCAAAAGACGTTCATGGAGTTTATGAATCGTCTGTATCCCCCCTTTTGTCCCTGTCCCCCGTCACTGCTGTGTGACGGGGGACACACTTTTCTAATTAGAAATTAGCAATCAGCAGGCAGTAATCGCTGCATGCAAAGCAAAACCCCGGCTTTGCCGCACTTGACAAAACCGGGGGCTGCTCGGGTATACTATCGCCAAGGGATGCTGTTCAGGCAGTCAGACCCTAATTGATTAGCGATTTTAGTCACTGACCGTTCGAGGCCTAATCGAGCGGTCAGTGCGCTTTTATACAGAAAAGAGACGAGCCAGGCAGGCTCGTCTCTTTTTATTTTGCATGGAGAAGATTCAGTTAAAGTAAACGATATCTTCCTTCGCCTTTTCGGCGGGTTCTACCGTGATGGCATGCAGCACCGGACCGGGACCACGGTACTGCGGCAGCTCCTCGACGGTGATGGACGCCGTTACCTTGACCCAGTCGCGGTTATGCAGCTGATCTCGGTCGGGATAGCGGCAGAGGAAGCCGAGGAAGGTGACGTCATCCGCACAGCAGACCATGCCGAAGCGGCCGGGCACGAAGCTGCCGGCGGGCACATCCTTGCCGACGTAGGCCTGGGCAAGAAAGCGGACGGTCTTGCCGTCATACTTCATCGGGTCGCCGGTGGCGTCGATGTACCAGAGACCGTAGTCCTCCGGCTGGATGTCGATGATATCCGCATCCACGTCAAACGGCAGCGGCATATTGCGGGCGTAGTCCTCGGAATTGCCGTTCACGTCATCCAGATAGATTGCCGCACGCGGATTCATCGCCTTGATGTTCTTCTTGTACAGCATGTCCTTCAGCTCATCCGTGCAGCGGTTGAACACAACCAGATCCGCAGTGGTGATATGCTCGAACATCATCGGGCCGATGTTGTTGGAATACAGCTCAAACGTGGTCGCATCGACCGTGGTGACGATCTGGTACAGCTCCCAGCGGGCAGGAAATGCCTGCATCAGCTTTTCCAGCTTCCACATGCCGTTGTACTCAACAAGAATGCGGTCCGGCTGGTATTTCTGCTCCACGCGCTTGAGGATATTCGGCGTCAGACGGTCCTCGGACTCGATCGGCACAAGCGCGGTGCCGTAGTGCAGCAGCCACTTCTCGTCGTATTCCTCGATGCCTTCTTCGCACAGCAGCAGCACCGTGCGCTCGTTCTCGGTAAAGTTCGGGTCCGCGAGAATGTCCTGAATGAACTTGGTCTTGCCGCTCTCCAGAAAGCCGGTAAAGACGTATACCGGAATGGGTTCGTTAGCCATATCGGGTTACCTCACTTTTCGTTTACGCCGAACAGAGCAGCGATGCGCTCCTCATCCAGCTCGGAGCCGATGACGCACAGACGGCCGGTGTAATCGGCAGCGCCGCGGCGGATTTCGGGTGCGCCCGGAACGTAGTCAAAGTGCAGCCACTCGCCGCCGTCTGCACACGGAACGATGCCCTTTGCACGCAGTACGGTGCCGAGCGTAACATCGCCGAGCGCGGTAAGAGCCGCGTTAAGCTCTGCCTCGGTGTACTTGTGAGTCGTTTCCTTGCCCCAGGAGGTGAATACCTCGTCAGCATCGTGATCGTGGTCGTGACCGCAGCAGCAGTGACCGTCGTGGTCGTGATGATGGTGCTCGTGGTCATGATCGTGGTGATGCTCATGCTCATGATCGTGGCAGCCGCAGGTGCAGTGCTCATCGTGCTCGTGATGATGCTCGTGCTCCTCATGGTCATGCTCGTGGTCATGCTCATGCTCATGTTCGTGCTCATCATGCTCGTGGTCATGGTGATGATGATGATGCTCGTGGTGCGGCTCGTGCGCGATCTCCTCGAGAACCTCCGCAACGAGGTCGCGGCTGCCTTCCATGGTGGAGAGCAGCTGCTCGCCGGTCAGGTCCTTCCACGGGGTGGTGACGATGCGGGCGTGCTCATTCAAGCCGCGCAGCATGGCAACGGTCTCGTCGAGGCGCTTCTCCGGGCACTCAGCCGTGCGGGACAGCAGGATGGCACCGGCATGCGCCACCTGATTCTCGAAAAACTCACCGAAGTTCTTGAGGTACATCTTGGCCTTGAGCGCGTCAACAACGGTTACAAAGCTGTTCAGCTGAACCTCGAGGTGCGCGTTCTGTACCGCAGCGATAACGTCCGACAGCTTGCCGACGCCGGACGGCTCGATCAGGATGCGGTCCGGATGGTACTGGTCCACAACATCGTGCAGCGCCTTGCCGAAGTCGCCAACCAGCGAGCAGCAGATACAGCCTGCGTTCATCTCGTTTACAACAATGCCGGCATCCTTGAGAAAGCCGCCGTCAATGCCGATCTCACCGAACTCGTTCTCGATCAGAACAACCTGCTCACCCTTGAGCGCATCGGCCAGCAGACGCTTGATGAGGGTCGTCTTGCCGGCACCCAGAAAACCGGAAATAATATCAATTTTAGTCATGCTTTGTCGCTCCATTTCTATGCACGGCACAGGGATTCCCGAACCGTACTCAAATTTTTCGAACGCTTATATTATACCACATTTATAGAAAAAAGAAAAGTTATTTAGTTAGCGGACGCTAATCTTTCTGACTGCGCGGAGCGTTTGAGAGCCGTGACGCAACAAAACCCCGGCCCTGTGGCTTGACTAGACCGAGGTTCTGCGGGTATAATATACCCAAGGGATGTTGCTAAGCAATCAGACCCTTCCGTATCATAGTTAAACTAAGATGACCGTTCGGGCCCTACTCCGAGCGGTCATCGTGCTTTTATACAGAATCCGCTTATAGTATAAGCATATCCTGCAGAAAATCTGTCAATCAACCGCCTTTACAGGCGTTTTTTTATTTTTTTGCACAAAAAAATGGAGAACGGAACGCATTTCCCATTCTCCACTTTCCATTCTCAATCTGTATTATTCTCCCATCACCTGAAAGACAATATCCCGCACGCGGTTGCGGGTATCGCACTCCACAAGGGTCAGATTCTGCCACGGGCCGATGGTGATCTCGCCATTCACGAACGGGATAACGATAAACGGGCTGAGCAGCGCCGCCTTGATATGCGACGAGCCGTTATCATCGTGCCAGGTATCGTGGTGGTGATAGTAAATGACGTTTCCCTGCTCATCGCGGTAGGGCGAAAAGACGTCCATCGCCGCCTTGAGGTCATGGTAGACCATGCCCGGCTCAAACTCCAGCGTGGTCAGGCCGGCAACACCGCCGGTGGTAAAGCCGGTGATCGTGCCGGACTTCATGCCGGTCTTGCGGCAGGCGTTCTGCACCGCTGCGCGGAAGTCGTCAGTAACGTCGATCATGCCCATGTGGGCCTTGGTGTGGTAGGTTTTGGTTTCGGTATAAACAGGCATTTGCGATTCTCCTTTACAGGCACTCGAGATAACGGCCATACAGGGTCTTATTCAGCTCTTCCGCATGACGGAGCAGCGTCTGACGGCTGATATAGCCGCGCGCGTACGCAATCTCCTCCGGACATGCGATGTAGCGTCCGGTCTCATCCTGCACGCGGCGGACAACCTGTGCGGATTCGAGCAGGTTGTCGGCGGTACCGGCATCCAGCCAGACGAAATCCCGGTCGAGCTTTTCAACGTGCAGCTGACCGCGTTTCATGTACTCGATATTGACATCCGTAATCTCCAGCTCGCCTCTTGCCGAGGGCTTGAGCCCGCGGGCGATCTCCATAACCGAGTTATCGTAGAAATACAGACCCGGAATGATATAGTTAGACTTCGGATAGCGCGGCTTCTCCTCGATGGAAATAGCACGGCCCTGATCATCAAACTCCACAACGCCGAACGCACGCGGGTCATCGACATAGTAGCCGAATACGCAGGCGCCGGATTTCTGCTGCACAGCACGGTCCAGACAGTCCTGGAAATTGGGGGAATAGAAGATATTATCGCCCAGAACAAGGCAAACCGAGTCATCCCCGATGAACTGGGAGCCGATGAGCAGCGCGTCCGCGATGCCGCGTGCAACCTCCTGCACCTCGTAGGTGATGTTGACGCCGAAGCGGCCGCCGGAACCGAGCAGACGGTAGAACGGGCCTTCCTCTCCGGGCGGGATGATGATGAGAATATCGCGGATACCGGCCTGCAGGAGCGCAGCCAGCGGATAGTAGATCATCGGTTTATCGTATACCGGCAGCAGCGGTTTGCATACCGGACGTGTCATCGGGTACAGGCGCGAGCCCTTACCGGCGGCAAGAATGATTCCTTTCATTGGCTATTCCTCTATCTATATGTTTTTGTGAGATTAGTATAGCACACTTTGGGCAAATAAGAAAGCCTTTTGTAAAGGCAGAAGTCAGGAGGCAGGAGTAATGGAAAATTGAAAATTGAGAATGGAGAATGGCACTATCCTTGCGCAGGCTCCGGTCGCGCTGCGCCCGTAATGGCTTACCTCCTGTGTAATATTCGATTCCACGGATTTAGTTGATAAATGTCCGCAGGGCGGGGCACCCTCACCCCGCCCTACGATAACTCATTCACTCTTTCTCAATCGTCAGCACCGAATGATACGGCATCGGCTGATTGAGATACACGTTTACGGTATCTGTATTGCTGTATTCATATTCGTACCGGAAATCCAGTCCGTCGAGATGCGCCTCCTTGACGTTTTTCGTATCCGGTACATCGTATTCCCAGCCGTCGTCAATGATGTCATCCCTCATGTGGTCGGCATACAGCCAGCTTCATTTGGCATACGCGGCCGCAAAGGCGTAATACACCGTCATGCGCTCCTGATAGCCGCACGAGCCGTTCTGCGAATCCGAAACCACCGTCACCGACTGCACATAGCCGTCCGCATCGGTTTCGACCGTCACATCGGATACAGAATCGCCCAGCGAGAATCCGGTGTACGAGCCGCCCATTCCCACGTCGCTATTCCAGCTGCCGTCCGGCCGGACATACGGCGCCAAGCCCTGATTATATTTCAGGCAGTCGTTGCAGTTCTCCACATACTCCGCAAGAGTCAGCTCGCCGCGATTGGGCGGCAGCTTGGCGTACAGGTCAATGCCGTAACCTGCGGCTGTTCGCAGCCCGATCACCAGCAGGTACAGCGCCACGCGATACCAGCGCACCTCCCGCTCGCGGACAACGATGCTGCACCCGTTCTCCAAATCCCACGAGAGCTCCTCTTCTTTGCACGCGCGGTAGCACTTGTAATTGTAGTACCAGTCGAAGAACGGCAGCGCATAGCAGTTGCCGTAGCCGAACACGCCCCACAAACGGGCATATGCGGTGCGGATGGACAGCTTGTTCCCGTCCTCATCGCGGACGGACAGCCCGAAGATCCACTTGCCGGGCGTTGTGCCCCAGTAATGCAGCAGCACCGGCTCGAACACGAACGTCAGCAGCCAGCCGACATAAGCGCACGCGGCCGACCACGCCAGACTCGCCGTGATCTGGATAAAATTCTCCGGATTGATGCGGAACACCCACTGCGACAGCATCAACCACAGCAGCCCATACAGTCCGGCATCCACATTGCGGGCAAGGAAGCGCCGCCACGGGCAGCCTGCCGGCGGGATGCGGTCTTTCTCGCGCGGGTCGTCTGCGGGCAGCACGATGGACTGGTACCGGTCTACATCCAGCCCGTTCCACTCCGCTCTGTCCTCGCAGATGGCGCGGCACATCGCATACGCCTGTTCGCTCTCGCGGATGTCCCCCTGCAATACGTCGAGCTGGCCTGCTGCCGCCTCGGGCAGCGCTTTCTCGCCGCTCTCGATGGCGCGGATGTCGGGCACGCTCAGCCGCAGCCGCCGCAGCAGCATGATCTTCCGCAGCGTCTGCACATCGTCCTCGGTGTAGTCGCGGTAGCCGTTCTCGCCGCGTGTCGGCGTGAGCAGCCCCTCCTTTTCGTAAAACCGGATGTTCGCCCGGGTCAGTCCCGTCCTGCGCTCTGCTTCCGCTATGTTCATGCGATCACCTTCCCTTCTATTGATTACATTATAAGGGATAAAGTAGGTTTACAGTCAAGTGTTTTCGGGGAAAATGTTAAGAAAAAAGAGTGGAGAAACTCCACTCTTTTTCATCATTTAATTCAGCGCTGCAATGGACTCCTCCAGCTTTGCGAGGTGCTCGCGCAGCTTTTCGGCCTTTTCGCGCTCGGCTGCAACAACCTTCTCGGGTGCCTTATCGACAAACTTCGGGTTGTTCAGCTTCTTCATAACGAAGTCGATGTCGGCCTCGACCTTGCTCTTCTCCTTGCCGAGACGGGCCCGCTCGGCCTCGAAGTCGATGAGGTCGCCCATCGGCATATAGATCTGTGCGTCGCCGGTGACTACGGATGCCATCTTGGCAGCGTCCGCCGGAACCGCGTCGATGAGTTCAATCTCGGAAGCGTAAGCCAGCTTCGGGAAGAAGCCTGCGCCTGCGGAGAAGGTGTCCTTCTTCTCGGTCAGGATGAGCACCTTGGCCTTCTTGGAGGGCGGTACGTTCATCTCGGCACGGCGGTTGCGGATAGCGCGGACAGCGTCCATCAGGCTCTCCATCTGTGCCTCCTCAGCGGCAAAGTGCAGCTCGTCCTTGTACTCCGGCCATGCGGATACCATAACGGACGGACCCTCATGCGGCAGCGCCTGCCAGATGGTCTCGGTGATGAACGGCATGAACGGGTGCAGCAGCTGCATTGCGCCGCTCAGCACATAGCACAGCACCTTCTGTACGTTCTCGTCGCCGGTCTGCAGACGGGTCTTTGCAATTTCGATATACCAGTCGCAGAAGTTCTCCCAGATGAAGTCGTTCAGCTTGGCAGCTGCCAGACCCAGCTCGTACTGGTCGATGTTGCGGGTAACGTCGGCAACCAGCGTGTTGAACTTGCTGATGATCCACTTGTCCTCGATGGCAAGGTCGCTCGGCAGCTCGACTGCCTTGTCCTTGTCGATGGTCAGGTTCATCTGGATAAAGCGGGATGCGTTCCAGATCTTGTTGCAGAAGTTACGGGACGCCTGTACACGCTCATCCGAGAAACGCATATCGTTTCCGGGGCTGTTGCCCGTTGCAAGGGTGAAGCGCAGCGCGTCCGCGCCGTACTGGTCGATAACCTCGAGCGGGTCGATGCCGTTGCCGAGCGACTTGGACATCTTGCGGCCCTGCGCGTCGCGCACCAGACCGTGGATATAAACCGTCTTGAACGGGGTTTCGCCCATGTGCTCCACACCGGAGAAGATCATGCGGGCAACCCAGAAGAAGATGATGTCGTAGCCGGTAACGAGCGTAGAGGTCGGGTAGAAATAGTCGAGCTCCTTGGTCTTGTCCGGCCAGCCGAGCGTGGAGAACGGCCACAGCGCAGAGGAGAACCAGGTATCGAGAACGTCCTCTTCCTGACGGATGTTCTTGCTGCCGCACTTCGGGCAGGTGCATACATCGGTCTTGGAGACGGTCATCTCACCACAGTCGTCGCAGTAGAACGCCGGAATGCGGTGACCCCACCACAGCTGACGGGAGATACACCAGTCGTGTACGTTTTCCATCCAGCGCAGGTAGGTCTTGGAGAAACGGTCGGGCACGAACTTGGTCTTGCCCTCGTTTACAACGTCCATCGCGGGCTTGGCGAGCGGCGCCATCTTGACGAACCACTGCGCCGAGGTCATCGGCTCAACGGTGGTGCCGCAGCGGTAGCAGGTGCCGACATTGTGCTCATGGTCCTCGATCTTGACGAGCCAGCCGCCTTCCTCGAGGTCCTTTACAACCGCCTTGCGGCACTCGTAGCGGTCCATACCCTCGTACTTGCCGCCGTTTGCGTTGACGGTCGCGTCCTCGTTGAACACGAGAATCTGCTCGAGGTTGTGGCGCTGACCCATCTCGAAGTCGTTCGGGTCGTGGCACGGCGTAACCTTGACGCAGCCGGTGCCGAACTCCATGTCAACGTACTCGTCACCGAAGATCGGAATCTCGCGGTTCATGATCGGGAGGATGCAGGTCTTGCCGATCAGGTGCTTGTAGCGCTCGTCGTTCGGGTTGACCGCAACGCCGGTATCGCCCATGAAGGTCTCCGGACGGGTGGTCGCAACAACGAGGTCGCCCGAGCCGTCCGCCAGCGGATAGCGGATGTGCCACAGCTTGCCCGGCTGGGTTTCGTACTCAACCTCAGCGTCGGACAGGGCGGTCGCGCAGTGCGGGCACCAGTTGATGATGCGGTGGCCCTTGTAGATCAGGCCCTTGTTGTACAGGTTTACGAATACCTCGCGGACAGCCTTGGAGCAGCCCTCGTCCATGGTGAAGCGCTCGCGGTCCCAGTCGCAGGAGGTGCCGAGCTTCTTGAGCTGGCTGATGATGCGGCTGCCGAACTTGTCCTTCCACGCCCATACGCGCTTAAGGAATTCCTCGCGGCCGAGGTCGTAACGGGTCAGGCCCTCCTCCTTGCGGAGGTTCTCCTCTACTTTGATCTGGGTTGCAATGCCGGCGTGGTCGGTGCCCGGCATCCACAGTGCCTCGTAGCCCTGCATGCGCTTGGTGCGGATGAGGATATCCTGCAGGGTCTCGTCGAATGCGTGGCCCATGTGCAGCTGGCCGGTAACATTCGGAGGCGGGATAACGATGGTGTACGGTTTCTTGTCCGGATTGACCTCGGCGTGGAAGAAGCCGGAATCGACCCAGAACTTGTACAGCTTGTCCTCGACCGATTTCGGGTCGTAGGTCTTAGGCAGTTCGCTCATTGATCTATCTCCTTCAATTTGATTTACGATATACATGCGGGATACCTCTGTGCAAACAAAAAAGAGCATACTCCTCCCGACAACAGGACGAAGTATGCTCCGTGGTACCACCTGAATTCGCGTAAAGACGCGCACTCGTTGCCCCGTAACGCGGGTTAGACGGAACAGCTTAACGAACATTCGGCTGTTCTGCTCCAAAGCGACCTTCTTCTTCCCCGCCGAGGTGCTTGCACCGGCCGCACCCTCTCTAAACGCGCAAAGGAAAAATACTCCTCTTTTTCACTGCATTTGTGTATTAACTTTAATAGTATAGCTGTTAAATTCGGGTTTGTCAAGGGATATGACGCAGTTGACAGCAACTTGCCTATACGATACATGCCAGCGAATATACTAACAGATAAATACAAGCTCACGCTATCCCGTAGGGTGCGCCGACTCGGCGCACCGTTTGTAAACCGCAGGGCAAATTTCACAGCAACGGAATACATTAACGACAGCGTATGCCACGGACTATAATCCGGTGATATTCGCTCGAATGCGGTGCGCCGAGGTCGGCGCACCCTACGGTCAGGCGATTTACAACTTATTACCTGTTGCTGTAATATTCGTCCTCTGCCCATCTGCGTGGATTATCCAAAATATAATTGTATTTCACGGCGTAATCCGTATCATCCCGAATAATATGGTCATAAAACGACCGCTGCCACAAATTGCGTCC
>ENA-UOJA01002318-UOJA01002318.1-human-gut-metagenome-genome-assembly--contig:-C19-NODE-2318-length-13302-cov-49.520344_pt1 | contig 13302 bp, 8 predicted proteins | sample MGYA00242337_ERZ723884 | MGnify/ENA metagenome assembly ERZ723884
GGATGCTGTAGAAAACAGTGTTTTATGGGAAATTCCGCGTGATATAATGGAAGAACTTTCTGATGCTAATGGTGATATAGCTTATCTATATCGGAGTTTTTTTGAAAATTCCTTAATGTTATCACAATTAAAGGCTGACATTTTACGTTTCGAATCAGCAAATGACAGATACGCTAGATTACAGCAACATTTTCCTGAAATAACTAGAAGAGCACCTTTGACAATGATTGCTTCATATCTTCAGATGACATTGGAAACATTAAGCAGAGTACGTGCATCAATAGCTAATGCTGAGAGCAAATAAAGCAAACTAACTATTAGGACTTAACTAAATCGAGTAGGAGGAAAACGAAGTAGTTTTCTTCCTACTTTCGTTTTCCGACCTCTCACACCACCGTACGTGCCGTTCGGCATACGGCGGTTCCTTAGTGCTGATGCAATTTGACATATTAGTCCACAAGGCAAGGGTAGCCTTGAAGTTTTAGCCTCTCGTTATTCATGGCTCGGCATAGGATCGGACTTCCTGCCGTGTTCCAATATCCACCACGAGTATTGGCCCATTGCCAAGCTCGCCACCTGTCTATGCCACATCTCACGAGATTCTTGAACCTTGCGCCGACTTTCTTCCAACTCTTCCAGACATAACTCCGGATTCTGTGACGAAGCCATTTATCCGTTGTTTGGAGGATGTTACGCATATCAGCCAATTTAAAATAGTTCATCCAACCATTGATGAATTGGTTCAGCTTGTCTTTCAGTTTTGCGTAACCCCAACCATTACTTCTTGATGTCAGCTCTTTCAGTTTCACTTTCATCTTAGCAACCGATTGGGGATGCAGGCGCAGACCGCATTTCCCGTTCATCATATAGAAGGAATAACCCAAATACTTCACCCCGCCAACGTAGGCCACTTCTGTCTTTTCCCGGTTAACTTTAAGGTGAAGCCGTGATTCGATAAAAGTGGAGATGGTCTCACGGACACGTTCTGCAGCACGCTTGCTACGGACTAGTATCATGCAGTCGTCTGCATAGCGGACAAACTTGTGACCCCTGCGGGTGAGTTCATTGTCAAGCTCGTTAAGCATGATGTTTGCCAACAGAGGGCTTAACGGACCGCCTTGGGGAATACCTTCCACACTTTCCTCATAGCTGCGTCTGACCATGACGCCTGCCGTAAGGTACTTGTGGATAAGCGATATCACGCGTCCGTCACGTATGGTGTGGGACAGTATCCTTATCAGCATGGCGTGGTTTACCGTGTCGAAGAAGCGTTCAAGGTCAAGGGACACGCAGTATGTATAGCCTTGGGTGATATATTCCTGCGCCCGTTTCAATGCCTTGTGGCAGCTTCGATGGGGGCGGAAGCCAAAGCTGTTGTCGCTGAACTGGCGTTCATAGATGGGACTCAGTATTTGGCTGATGGCTTGTTGGATTAACCTGTCCACTACGGTCGGGATTCCTAGCGGACGGTTCTTACCCCCACCCTTCGGGATTTCTACCCGACGGACGGGGTTCGGGCGGTAGCTGCCCGATTTCAAGGATTCCACGAGTTCATCTTTGTGCCCTTTCAGATAATCACACAATTCCTCGGTTGACAATCCGTCTACTCCACAGCTGCCGTGATTCCGCTTAACTTGCAGGTAGGCAAGGTTAAGGTTCGACGGCGAGAGGATGAACTCCAATAGGTTTCCACGTTCAAATTGCACTTCCTTGAGGTTGTTTTCAGTCATGTCCATGAAAGTCTGCACCCCCTCATAGCTTTCGCATTCCGTGCTATCATTTTGAGGGCGGCTACCGATTGACATCGTTATTTTCTGCGTTCTTCCCTTCATGGAGTGACTTTCATTTACTGCTCAATTGACTAATGGTTCAGCCCTTCCCCGAGTTGAGTAGAAAAAATATATCGGGTACTATGGCCTCGGCTGACTTCTCATGGCAGGCTTTACTCCGTGATTCGGAAATCCATCCTCCACACGTCCATGAGACCTCCCCAGTTAAGGACATGCTCTTTCCATCTTATACCTGCTTGATTTACTTTGGGCATTTCCGTATAGCTATCGGACTTTGACTTGTTTGGTAGTCTTATCCATGCCCACTAGCCTTATATCAAGTTTCTGTACGTCAGGCCAGATGTTTGCCGCCAGCTTCCTTCAGATTCCATCTCACGATGGACACCCTTGCTCTTGGCTATACACTTCCCGCTATCGGGCGTGTTACGGACTTGCACCGGTTAGAGTATGTTCGTGCTGGGCGAACCATCAAAAACAGAGGCCATCTCAATTCATTTTGAGACGGCCTCTTTCAAATAAAATCTTTAGCCTTATTTATCGCCGTACATACGGGCACGCATTTCCTTGATATGGTCGGATGAAATGTATTCGTCGTAATCCATCATCTTGTCGATGATGCCGTTCGGAGTCAGCTCGATGATACGGTTAGCCACGGTTTCGATGAACTCATGGTCGTGTGAAGAGAAGAGCACATTTCCCTTGTAAATCTTCAGGTTGTTGTTGAACGCCTGAATGGATTCCAAGTCCAGGTGGTTGGTCGGAGTATCCAGAATCAGACAGTTGGCATTGCGCAGCTGCATGCGGGCAATCATACAACGCATCTTCTCTCCTCCCGAAAGTACGCTGACTTTCTTCATCACTTCTTCGCCGGAGAACAACATACGGCCCAAATAGCCTTTCATTTCCACCTCATTGCCCTGTCCGTACTGGCTCAGCCAGTCCACCAGGTTCAGGTCGCAGTTGAAATAATCGGTGTTGTCCAATGGCAGGTAAGCCGTGGTAATGGTTACCCCCCAGTTATAATGTCCGGCCTGTGCCTTGCGGTTGCCGTTGATAATCTCGAACAGGGCCGTCATGGCACGCGGGTCGCGGCTCAGGAACACAATCTTGTCGCCCTTCTCCACCGTGAAGTTCACATCGTTGAAGAGCACCGTACCCTCTTCCGTTTCGGCACGCAGACCCGACACCTCCAGAATCTGGTTGCCCGGTTCGCGGTCCATCGTAAAGATGATGCCCGGATACTTGCGTGACGACGGCTTGATTTCGTCGACCGTCAGTTTCTCCAGCATCTTCTTGCGGCTGGTAGTCTGCTTGGACTTCGCCACATTGGCAGAGAAACGACGGATAAATTCTTCCAGTTCCTTGCGCTTTTCTTCCGCCTTGGCCTTCTGGTTCTGCTGCTGACGGAGAGCCAGCTGGCTGGATTCGTACCAGAAGCTATAGTTACCGGCAAAGAGGTTCACCTTGCCGAAGTCGATGTCAACCGTATGCGTACATACCGAGTCGAGGAAGTGACGGTCATGGCTCACCACCAGCACGGTATGTTCAAAATTGGAAAGGTATTCTTCGAGCCAGGTCACCGTATCCATATCCAGGTCGTTGGTCGGCTCGTCGAGCAACAGGTTGTCCGGATTTCCGAAAAGCGCCTGTGCCAGCATCACGCGCACCTTTTCCTTACCACTCAAATCACCCATCAGCGTGTTATGCTTGTCTTCCTTGATGCCCAGCCCGCTCAGCAGGATGGCCGCATCGCTTTCGGCATTCCAGCCTTCCAGTTCGGCAAACTTTTCTTCCAGTTCGGCTGCCTTGATACCGTCTTCATCGGTAAAGTCTTCCTTGGCATACAGGGCTTCGCGCTGCTTCATGATGTCCCACAGCACGGTGTGTCCCATCAGCACGGTATCGAGCACCGTATGGGCATCAAACTTGAAGTGGTCCTGGCTCAACACCGAAAGGCGCTCGCCCGGTCCCAGGGTGACACTTCCCTTGGTGGGGTCCAGCTCACCCGAAATCACTTTCAGGAACGTAGACTTACCGGCACCGTTGGCTCCGATGATGCCATAGATATTACCATTCGTGAACTTCAGGTTCACGTCGTTATACAACACTCTTTTACCAAATTGAACGGCTACATTTGAAACTGTTATCATCTGTTTTTTCTACCTTTTTTGAATTATGCGGCAAAGATACGGATTTCCACCGAAAAAATAAAGGGAAAAACCATGAAGCGTTTCTCCCTTTCTGTTTTAGAACCAGTCCTTCAATTCCGAGGCCTTGGCTTTACTGATGATGATTTTCTCGGGCACCGGCACTTTCAGGTTGATGGCCAATCGTCCGTTGAACCACAGGCTGATGTCGGACACGGCCTTCCGCGACACGATGAACTGGCGGTTGGCCCGGAAGAAATCGTGCGGATTGAGCAGTTCGGCCAGCTCGTCGAGCGACTGCGAGAACACAAACTCCTTCCCCTCTCCGTCGACAGCCTTGACCAGTCCGTTGGAAATATAGAAATACTGGATGGAATCGACCGATACTGGCAGGAACTTGTCGCCCTTCACCGGCACCAGAAAATGGGTCTTGTAGCTTTCCTCCTTTTTCAGGCTCCGGATAATCTCCGACAGGTCGGGCTGTTTCTCCGCCTTCGGCTGTCCGCCCAGCAGTTCCAGCTTATGCATGGCCTCCTGCAAGTCGGTCCGGCTGATGGGCTTGAGCAGATAGGCCACGCTGTTCACCTTGAATGCCCGGAGCGCATATTCATCGTAGGCCGTGGTGAAGATAATCGGACAGGTGATGTCCACCTGCGCACAGATGTCGAAAGCCGAGCCATCAGCCAGATGGATGTCCATAAACACCAGCTCCGGCATGGGATGCGTACGAAACCATTCCACTCCGTCGAAAATGCTGTCCACCTCCCCGACGATTTCAAAATCGGTGTCCACTTCCTGCATCACGGCCTTCAGGTTGCGCAAGGCCGCTTTCTCATCTTCTATAATCAGTGTTTTCATTTCAAATCAAAGGCAAAATCACAGTAAAACGGTTGTTCTCTTCCTGTACGGAAACTTCCTTTTTATAAAGCAACTGGTAACGTTTGGCCAGATTGGCCAGTCCGATTCCCATTCCGGCCGTCCCGCCCCGCTTGGGTTGCAACGGGTTGCTCACCTCCACCGTATCGCCTTCCGCCTTTACCAGCACCGTCAGCGGACGGCGGTTACTGATTTCGTTGTGCTTCACGGCATTCTCTATCAGCAGCTGGAGGGCCATGGGAGGCAACTTGCGGGAAAGCAGCTCCGGCGAAATCCGGATGTCAAACTGCAGATTTTCTTCGTAACGCACCTGCAGCAGATACATATACGACTTCACAAAATCCATCTCCTCCCGTAGGGTGACGGAATGCGACTCATTGTCCTGCAAAGTATAGCGCATCACCTTCGACAGTTCCTCCAAGTAATGACGGGCCTTATCGGGCGATTCGCGAATAAGCAGATACAAGGTGTTCAGCGAATTGAACAACATGTGCGGATTCAGCTGGCTCTTCAAGGCTTCATACTGGTTGATGATATTTTCCGTGCGCAACTGCTGGTTTTCGAGCAGCATCTTGCGGCTTTTCCGGTTCTGATGGAAGAAATAACAGCTTCCCGTCACAATGCAAGTAATCAGAAAATCCCGTAAAGGATGGAGATAATGGTGAAGCATGGCATCGATAGCCGGAATGTCGAAATGCTGGTGCAGATACACGAAGCATTTTCCCAGCAGGTTGCTGACTACCCAGGTGACCACAAACGCACAGATCATCTTCTTCCACCCGATGGAAACCATGTCACTGTTAAAATGAAACAGAGTCTCGTTCAGGAAGAAAAGCAACAGCAAGGATATGTAGGTAAACAGCACCTCATTGCCCACGTCTGCCCAGTGCATCCCCGGAAACGAGAGCCCGTCGGAAGAATACGGATTCGACAAGGTAATCAGTTCCGGAAAATGCGTGAGGAATGCCACCATGATGGAGATGGCATTCACTACCAGCAGATATTTATTGTCCACGATTCGCTTCATGCGTCAAAATCAGGATTTGGAAGAAACCTTACGGGCCGATACATACATACCCGGACGGAAGTCCTGGAGCGGATTCAGCACGCGGGCGTACACTTTGATGGAACGGTTGGTGCTGTCCACCATCTGGTCGATGGATACCAGCACGGCTTCAAAGACTTTAGTCCCCATGCCATTCACACGAAACTCCATCCGGTCGCCTACCTTCAAGTCATCCAAGTCCTTCTCGTAGGCCGTCAGCTGCAACATCAGCGCCTGCTTGTCAATCACGTCACACACAGGTTCACCCACATTGAAATATTTTCCCAGATTGACGTTCATATTCGTCACATATCCGCTCAGCGGAGCTTTTATCTCCAAATAAGGATGAATGCCCTGCGTCTGCAAATGACGGGTATCCATACCCAGAATCTGCAACTGGGCAGCCGCCGCATCCAGCCGGCTCTTCATGGAGAGATAGTCCGACTTGCTCTGCTGCATCTGTTTCTGTGAAGCGGCCTCGTGCGAAGCCAGGTTCTTCTGGCGGAGATATTCTTTTTCCAGGAATTCCACTTGTGCGGCTGCATCCAGCCAGGTCTGCTGCAAGGCGATGAAGTCCGGATTTTCCAATGTCAGAATTACTTGGTTTTTCTGTACGTAACTGCCCGGCAGGAAAGACACGCTGTGTACGGCACCTCCCATGCTCAAGGTAATGGTGGCATGTCGCTGCGGCGGTACCATCAGGATACCGTTGAAAGACGGTGCATTGCCCACTTGGGTAGCTCCAGAAACCCCGTCCACTTCCACGCTGTCGGCCGAGGCTGAAAGACTGTCGGCCTGTACCGACTGTGTGCCGGCTGCTTCATCGGTTGTTTGTTCGGATGCACCTCCCCCGCAAGCCGTGAAAGCCAGTGCACACCATAAGGCTGAGAAAAAAAGTATCTGTTTCATCTTTTTATGCTTTTTATTTTTTATTCAGTGTATAATTCGATTTCCAGTACGGATACGTTATAGGCATATACCGTTTCAATGTAACTCCGGCGGATGTCGCGTGAAGCGTTCAGGCTCTGCACGAAATCCGTGATATTGATTTCACTTTCCTTGAACTTCAGCAGGGCACTTTCCTGCAAGGCTTCTGCCTCTTTCAGAGCAGCCTTGGAATAATAATCCAGACTCTCCTGCTGCTGACGGGCACGGCGGTAAAGCTCTTCCACCTGGTTGTTCAACTGTACCCGGTTCTGCTCAGCTTGCCATTCCGCAATCTGCAAGTTCACCTTGGCCTGCTTGCTGCGACTGCGCTGCGGGAAGAACAGAATGGGAAAGGACACGCCCACCATCCACGAGTTCAGTCCGTTCAGCGGTGCGATTTTCTGACGCACATACCCCAGTGAGAACTCCGGGAAAAACTTGCTGCGTTCAATGCGGAGTTCCGATTTCTTTTCCTGCACCTGGCTGGCAAAATAATTCAGATGGGCTGCCGAAAGAGGCCGATCCTGCAAAGAGAGCGGAAGTACCGCCAGCGAACTGTCGTTGGGCACTACCGGCGCACCGGCATAGCAGGCCCACGCAAAACGACGGGAAGCCAGTTCCATTTCCTCCCGAGCTTGCAGGCTGCGGGTGTGAAGATCCGCTGCCAGCGTGGCAATCATGTTCCGTTGCGTCTGGTCAATATCTCCCTGCTGATAACGCAACTCCCCGCTTTCACGCAGCTTCAGGGCCAGTTCTTCCTGCTCTCCATACAAACGATACAAATGAAGAGCATATTGATAGTATACCCACGCCCGTTTCACTTCGGCCACAATTTCTTTCTTCACCATGTCACGGTAGTTGCTGCCGGTGGTTACCTGTGCATTGACCAAGGCATTCTTATAGAAAGGAGTCAGCAAGGAACCGAGCGACTGTTCTACCGACAGTTCATTGTCTTTCCGATATTCCCCGTTCAACTGCCCCCAGGAGTAGCTGAACGAAGTGTTGCCCCCGTCCCAGACTTCTCCACGGGCTGCCCGGCTCCGTTCGATTTCCGCATTGGCCATCTTCAGTCGTGGGTGATTCTGCAAGGCTATTTCCAAGGCCTCATCCAGCGAAATCGACTTCTGAGGAGTCGGAGTCACGGCGGAAGCAGAGGCGGCCAGCAACAACAGCAGACAGGTCATTCCAGCTTTTCGGCCCAACCGAGCACGGTGTCTTTTCCGTCCCCACAAATGGGCAATGACATTTACCAACCGGTAGAACACCGGAATGACAATCAAGGTCAGCACGGTAGACACGATCAGTCCGCCAATCACTACAGTCGCCAGCGGGCGCTGTACTTCGGCTCCAGCCGAGGTAGCTACCGCCATGGGCACAAAGCCCAGTGAAGCCACCAGTCCGGTCAGGAACACCGGTCTCAACAGATGAGGACATCCTTTTGCAATGATTCGATTCGTACACATAGTATAAGTTTTTTCTTTTCGCAAATCATTAAAATGATTGATCATCAAGATACCATTCAGCACGGCCACACCAAACAGGGCGATAAATCCCACACCGGCCGAGATACTGAACGGAAGGCCACGCAACCACAAGGCTACGATACCTCCAATCAGTGACAAAGGTACGGTAGAAAAAACAACTAACGAATAAATTACACTTCTAAATGCGAAAAACAACAGTAAAAGTATCAGCATCAGGGCTATCGGAATCACAATACTCAACGTGCGTACGGCATTCTGCAGGTTTTCAAACTGTCCGCCGTATTCCCAGTAATAACCCGGTTTCAGTTTCACGTTCTTCTCCAAAGAGGTACGTATCTGTTCCACCACCTGCTGGATGTCGGCATCACGCACATTGACACCGATGACAATCCGTCGTTTGGTGGCATCACGGTTAATCTGCAACGGCCCGTTCTCCAGGTCGATGCTAGCCACCTCGCTGACCGGTATCTGGATGCCTTCGCTCGTGCGGACAAACAGTTTGTCGATATTCAGGTCTTGCACCTTATCCTTATCCAGACGCAGTACGAGGTCGAAACGACGTTCGTTTTCAAAGACCACTCCGGCTGTCTCTCCGGCGTAGGCCGTACGGATAATCGTATTCAGTTCCTCTATGTCGATGCCGTAGCGGGCAATCTTAGCACGGTCGTATTTCACCAGCAACTGCGGAAGTCCCATGGCCTGCTCTACCAACACATCGGAAGCTCCAGGCACCTGTTTCACATACTTGGCCGCCTCTTTGGCCTTAGCATAGAGTTCGGCCATATCTTCTCCATACAGTTTGATGGCGATATCGGCTTTGGCTCCTGTCATCAGCTCATTGAAACGCAACTGGATGGGCTGGCTGAAATTGAACTCGGCTCCCTTCACCGACTCCAGCGACTTTTTCATCTTCTCCACCATCTCCGCGCGGCTGCTGGCCGAAGTCCATTCACTGAACGGCTTCATCACAATCATCACGTCGGCATCCTCTACGGCCATCGGGTCGGTAGGTACTTCAGCCGTACCGATTTTGGCAACCACGTGCTTGATTTCCGGAAAATCCTCCTTCAGTTTCTTCTCAGCCGCAAGCGACACCTCGATACTGCGGCTCAAGGAACTACCTGCCGGAAGCGTCATCTGCATGGCGAAGTCGCCTTCATCGAGTGTCGGAATAAATTCGGCTCCCAACCGGGTGAACAACAAGAAGGACAATATTAATAAGGTAAAGGCCGAAGCCAACGTACCCCACACATGGGCCAGACAGAAATTCAAGGCACGGTGATACACACGATTCAACTTCTCGAAGAAACGGTCGGCCAAGGTCGGCTTCACAGCCACGGTACGTTTCAGGAAAAGCGAAGCCACCATCGGCACATAAGTGAGCGACAGCAACAGGGCACCGATGATACAGAACACCAAGGTCTTGGCCATCGGAGTAAAGTACTTGCCTTCAATTCCCGTCAAGGTCAATATCGGGAAGAACACTATCAGAATAATCAGTACGGCAAACGTCGCGCTCCGCACCACATTGCCGGCACCTTTTTCCACTTCCTCATTCATCTCCTGCTTGCTCAGTGTGCGGCCCATCCATTTCTTGCTATAGATGTGTGCCAGAATACCTTCCAATATCACGATGGAACCGTCTACCACAATACCAAAGTCGATGGCCCCCAAACTCATCAGGTTGGCCGACACGCCGAATACCCGCATCAGGATAAAGGCAAAGAGCATGGCCAAGGGAATGACGGACGCCACAATCAGTCCGGCACGTACATTTCCCAGGAACACAATCAATACGAGGAACACGATAATGGCTCCTTCCACCAGGTTACGGATGACCGTCGAAATGTTACGGTTCACCAGTTCCGAACGGTTCAGGTACGGTTCTACGCTGATACCCTCGGGCAGCATCTTCTGTACCTTGGCCACCCGCTTCTCCAGTTCCTGGGTCACCACATTGGCGTTGGCTCCTTTCAGCATCATGGCGATACCTCCCACGCACTCACCTTCTCCATCCTTGGTCATGGCTCCGAAACGCTTGGGAGCGCCATAGCGTACTTTTCCGATGTCGCTCACATGCACGGGAATCCCGCCCCGGTTGGTCACGACAATCTGCTCAATATCTTTCAAGTCGGAAATCATACCTTCCGAGCGGATGTAATACGCCCGGTCCACCTTTTCTATATAGCTTCCTCCGGTATTCTGGTTGTTGCGGCTCAGCGCATCGAACACATCACTGATGGTGATGTTCAACGAATACAAGGCATCCGGGTCGACGGCCACCTCATACTGTTTCAGGTAACCTCCGAAACTGTTGATTTCCACGATACCCGGGATACCTGAAAGCTGGCGTTTCACAATCCAATCCTGGATGGTACGCAGCTCCATGGCATCGTACTTCTTTTCATACCCGGGAGCCACCTTCAGCACATACTGATAGATTTCGCCCAATCCGGTGGTGATAGGCATCATCTCCGGCACTCCTAATTCAGAAGGAATCTCTCCAGCCACGGTCTGTATCTGCTCATTTACCAGCTGACGGGCATCCAGCGTGGGCACGCTTTCCTTGAACACAACCGTCACCAGCGACAAACCGAAACGGGACACCGAACGGATTTCCTGTACATTCATGATGTTGCTCATGGCCACCTCTATCGGGAACGTAATCAGCTGTTCCACCTCCTGAGGCGCCAACGTGGGCGACACCGTAACAATCTGCACCTGATTATTGGTGATATCGGGCACGGCATCAATGGGCAATGTCAGCATGGAATAGATGCCCCCTATCATTAAAAACAGTGTCGTCAGGGCGACAAACAGTTTTTTGCGAATTGAAAAACGGACTATTTTCTTAAACATTTTCTTGAGTGTTGATTGATGATGGTAGCAAAATTAATCCCTCACTTCCTCTAAAAGATGCATAAAAGTGTGAAACAGACAAATCAAGGGTTGAACCGACCTTTCGGGATGATGAAATGAAAAAAGGAGAGGCCGAAACTGAAACTTACCTTTTTCCATGTCAGTGTGGCAGTTTTTTATTATTTTTGCGGCCAATTCGCACAAGAATCGGATTGAGGCACAGATTTTGCTAATGAAAAAGCAAAAACATTCAACTGAAATAAAAACCATTAAGATATGAGTAACAAAAATCAAAACCCAAACGTGGAAGAAGAATTGAAGAACCAACAGCAGAACACTGCCGAAAACGCGCAGACTGCCGCTGAATCTCAAGAAGCGGAAACGCAAGAAACCCAGAAAGAAGGGGAAGAAAAGAAGGAACTCACTGCAGAAGAAAAGCTGGAAAAGGAATTGGAAGAAGCTCAGAAAGTAATCGACGAGCAGAAAGACAAATACCTGCGCCTGTCTGCAGAATTCGATAATTTCCGGAAACGTACCATCAAGGAAAAGGCTGAACTGATCAAGAACGGTGGTGAAAAGGCCATCAACGCCGTACTGCCGATTCTGGACGATTTGGAACGCGCACTGCAGAACATGCAGAAAGCGGAAGACGTGAAGGCCATCTACGACGGGGTGGAACTGATTTACCAGAAGTTCCTGAAAAACCTGCATCAGGAAGGCTTGGAAAGGATGGAACCTGTCGGTCAGGACTTCGATACTGATTTCCACGAAGCCATCGCATTGGTGCCGGCTTCCAGTGAAGACCAGAAAGGAAAAGTGCTGGACTGCGTACAAACAGGATACAAGTTGAACGAGAAAGTCATCCGTCACGCCAAAGTGGTGGTTGCCCAATAATAAACAGGTAGAGTCATGGCGAAAAGAGATTATTATGAAGTGCTTGGAGTTGCCAAAACGGCCACGGCAGACGAAATAAAGAAAGCGTATCGAAAGAAAGCCATCCAGTATCACCCGGACCGCAACCCGGGCGACAAGGAGGCAGAGGAGAAATTCAAGGAAGCAGCAGAAGCCTACGAAGTGTTGAGCAATGCCGACAAACGTGCACGTTATGACCAGTTTGGTTTTGCAGGGGTAGACGGTGCAGCCGGAGGCGGAAGTGGATTCGGCGGATTCAATGGCCAAGGCATGTCCATGGACGATATCTTCTCTATGTTCGGTGATATTTTTGGTGGACACGGAGGCTTTGGCGGATTCAGCAGCGGATTTGGCGGAAGCAGTCAGCCACGCCAGCGTAAGTTCCGTGGTTCCGACCTGCGGGTAAAAGTCAAATTAAACCTGAAAGAAATTTCTACAGGAGTAGAAAAGAAGTTCAAGCTGAAGAAATATGTGCAGTGCAGTCACTGTCACGGTACGGGTGCCGAAGGCGACGGAGGCACGGAAACCTGTCCTACCTGCCATGGAACAGGTAGCGTAACCCGCACACAGCAGAGTATTTTCGGTACGATGCAGACCCAGACCGTATGTCCGCAATGTGGAGGTGAAGGAAAAATCATCAAGAACAAATGTAAGGAATGCGGCGGCGAAGGCATCGTGTACGGTGAAGAAGTAGTCACCGTGAAGATTCCTGCCGGAGTGGCTGAAGGCATGCAGGTAACCATCAACGGAAAAGGTAATGCCGGAAAGCACAACGGAGTGCCGGGCGACCTGCTGGTCTTGATTGAAGAAGAAAAGCATCCGGAACTGATTCGTGACGAAAGCGACCTGATTTACAACCTGCTGCTGAGCGTTCCGACCGCAGCCCTGGGAGGTACGGTAGAAATCCCGACCATCGACGGAAAGGCCAAAATCAAGATAGAACCGGGTACACAGCCTGGTAAGGTACTCCGCCTGCGGGGCAAAGGCTTGCCGAACATCAACAGCTACGGATACAATACGGGAACAGGCGACTTGCTGGTCAATGTCAGCGTCTACATTCCGGAAACACTGACCAAAGAAGAACGTCAGGCACTCGAGAAATGGCAGGAAGCCGAGAACTTCAAGCCGAACATGAGCCTGAAAGAAAAAATCTTCAAGAAGTTCAGAAGCCTATTCGACTAACACAATCTCTTTTTGACAGAAATACAAGAGGGTGTGTCAAAATGCATACCCTCTTTTTTTATGACAACGCCCCGACTTTC
>ENA-UOJA01002331-UOJA01002331.1-human-gut-metagenome-genome-assembly--contig:-C19-NODE-2331-length-13227-cov-5.514956_pt1 | contig 13227 bp, 7 predicted proteins | sample MGYA00242337_ERZ723884 | MGnify/ENA metagenome assembly ERZ723884
TGCCTTAAGTCTTATAATAGTAACAGCTATTTAATAAACAAAAAACGATTCTTAAGTTGAAAATTGTAAGACCTGTCAGTTTTGTTCTATTGTCTGCAGCGTTTTGTTCCGGGGGTGTGGTTCATGCTTCTGATCGTGCGGCGATAACTCCGAGGGTAGGTATTTCCCAGCAAGAAGGTAGTTTGAAGGGAACGGTTAGTGACAGTTTTGGCCCTGTGGCTGGAGCGTCAATAGTTGTAAAAGGTACTACGAATGGTACTGTAACCGACATGAATGGTAATTTCGTGTTGGATGTGAAGAAAGGGGATGTGATCCAAGTATCCTTTATCGGTTATCTAACTCAAGAATTCAAATATAATGGAGAGCCTTCCATCAATGTGTCCTTGCAGGAAGATACCCAGAAATTAGATGAGGTGATCGTTGTTGGTTATGGTACGCAACAGAAGGCGAACTTGTCGGGAGCGGTAGCCCAATTGGATAGCAAGGAGTTGACAAGCCGTCCTATCTCTAACGTGTCTTCCGGTCTTCAAGGTATGATGCCGGGTGTAACCGTTACCTCGGGTCAAGGCCGTCCGGGACAGGATGGTAGTACGATCCGTATCCGTGGTGTCGGTACTTTGAACTCTGCCAGCCCATATATCTTGATCGATGGTATCGAGAGTGGCTCCATGAATGATATCGATCCGAATGATATTGAGAGTATTTCTGTATTGAAAGACGCTTCTTCCGCCGCTATTTACGGTTCGAAGGCTTCTAATGGTGTTATCTTGATCACGACAAAACGTGGTAAGACGGGTGCTCCTCGTATTTCTTATAACGGATATGTGGGTGCCTCGAAAGCTACTTCCATGATTGATCGTGTCAGCTCAGCCGATTACGCACGTTTGTGGAATCGTTTCGAGCCGGGACGTTATAGTGACGAGGACATCCGGATGTTTGAGGATGGCTCTGATCCTTACGGACATCCTAATACGGACTGGAATGATGAGGCTTATCGGACAGGTTTGTTGCATAAGCACAATGTTAGTATTACAGGAGGTGCGGAGAACGTGAAGTATATGGCTTCGGCCGGATATTTAGGGCAGACGGGTATCCTTCCTAACTCAGATCGTAAACAGTTTAACGGACGTACGAATCTGGATATGCAGTTGACGAAGAAACTGGCTGTTCGGATGAACATGTCTTTTATTAAGAATGACTTCTCGGATCCGAATGCTAGCTATTATGGTGGTTCTTCCGACCAGATTATCCGTCAATTGAATATTATTAGCCCGATGATCCCAGTCAAGGATAAGGATGGCAAATACGGACAAACTAACGATGGTAACCCTATCGCATGGTTGGATTCCGGGCAGACGGTGGATAATTGTAACCAGAATTTTACGGGGGCACTTTCTGTTGATTATGATATTATTGATGGGTTGAAGGCTACTGTGACGGGTGCCTACGTGAACGAGGACCAACGTCATACGGAGCGAGTCCTGAGCATACCGGATGATCCGGCATCTGCGTCTCGTACCACTTCCTTGGTTGAACGTTTCGTGAATTGGAAACGTTATAATTTCGATGCTTTGCTGAATTACAGCAAGAACTTTGGTCAGCATGGCTTGAAAGTGATGGTAGGTTATCATGCGGAGAAGTATGAGGTTAGCAAGAATCAGATGCAGAGGAATAATTTCCCGAGTAATAGCCTGAATGATATGGATGCCGGTGGGGCTTCTACACAAACAAATGATGGTTTGAGCCGAGAGCTTGCCATGCTTTCCTATTTTGGGCGTATTAATTATGATTTTGCGGGAAAATATTTATTAGAGGCAAACTTCCGTGCGGATGCTTCCTCTCGTTTTGCTCCGGGACATCGTTGGGGATATTTCCCTTCTTTCTCCGGTGCTTGGCGTATCAGCGAGGAGGAGTTTATGGAAAGTACGCATGATTGGTTGAGCAGTTTGAAGATTCGTGCTTCTTGGGGTATGTTAGGTAATCAAGACGCCTTAAATAAATCGAATCCTTGGGAGAATCAATATTATCCTTGGATGCAGACTTATAATTTGGATGGTAATTATCCTATGGGAGGCAACTTGACGACGGGATATTATCAGAAAGCCTATCGTATCGAGGATTTGTCATGGGAGAAATCTACGACTTGGGGTATTGGCTTGGATGCGGTTATTAATCATGTGACTTTCACGTTTGATTACTATGATCGCAAGACTACGGATATCATCATGGAGGTACCGGTCCCGACTGAGTTTGGCTTGGATCCTTATTTCGATAACGTGGGTTCTATGCGTAACCGAGGTGTCGAGGTACAGCTAGGTTATAACAATAAGTGGAATGACTGGTCATTGAATGTGATGGGAAATATGGCCTATAATAAGAACAAGATCGAGGATTTAGGAGGTGTAGACCGTATGACAAATCCTGATGACGGTGATTTGTGGCGTTTTGTTGGAAAGCCAATCGATTCTTACTATGTATATAAGGCTGATGGCTTTTTCCAATCTGACGCAGAGGCACAGCAATGGATGGATACCTATAAAGGAAAAGACGGCTACCCGTTCGGACAGGATTTCCAAGCCGGTGATTTACGTTATGTAGATACGAATGGAGATGGAAAGCTGGATGCGGATGACCGTGTATTGTCTAAGACTATCAATCCAGTTGTTACATTTGGTTTGAACTTGAATGTAGGCTATAAAGCATTTGACTTGACTTTGAACTTCACCGGTGCGGCTAATGTAGGCCGTGCGTTTACGAAAGAAGCGTTTGGTGAGTTCTCGGGTAGTGCCGGACATCCTTCTACTGCATGGCTGGATAGCTGGACACCGGAAAATACCAATGCAAGTATGCCGCGTGTAGCGGAGTCTAGAAAATCTCCGAGTGAGGCTTCTAACGTGATGTCTGATTTCTGGGTAATTAATACCAGTTACCTGCGTCTGAAGACATTGCAATTAGGATATACGCTTCCAAAGAGTGTGCTGAACGCTATCGGTTTGTCGAATGTACGTGTTTATTATTCTGCGGAGAATTTGTTTACGATAGATTCTATGCCATTGAACGTAGACCCGGAGACTGTTAGTTCCCGTTTGTCTAGCTACCCATTAGTGATGACAAATTCTTTTGGCGTAAATGTGACATTCTAATTAGTTAAGACCATTTAAATAGAAGATTTTATGAAACGATTATCAATATATATGTTGGCGGCTGGTATGGCTGCGTTATCTACTTCGTGTTCAGATTTTCTGGATACGGTGCCTAAGGATCAGTTGGCTCCTTCTACCACATGGCAGACAGAGGCGGATGCGAAGGGCTTCATAGTAGGCTGTTATAAGGATTTGCTAGATGGAAATACGTTGCTTTATCTGGATTGTGGCTCAGATATAGGCTATAATAATTTCCCTTGGGAAGGATTCCGCCCGTGGGGGGATGGGTCATTGTCTAGTTCTAATCCTGGGCAGATCCTTTATGATTACAAGTCGATTCGTAAGGCGAATACATTCTTGGAGAATGTAGACAAGGTGACGTTTTCTAGTGACGCTGTAAAAGCTAATTATGTGGCTCAAGCTAAAGCGATCCGTGCTTATAAGTATTTCTTGATGAATTGGTGGTATGGTGGTGTACCTATTATTAGTTCTTATTCAAGTGCGGACGAGGCTAAAGTGGAACGCAATACGGAACAAGAGGTGCGCGATTATATAGCTAAGGATTTAGACGAGGCCTTAGCAGGGATCGCAGAGGCTCCGGAGGCTCGTGGCTATATCGCTAAAGGTGCTGTTTTAGCTATCAAGATGCGTGAGGCTTTGTATTATGGTGATTGGCAAAAGGCAAAAGACGCAGCTAAGGCAATCATTGATTTGAAGCAGTATGAGTTGGATCCGGATTATACGAATCTTTTTAAGGTATCGGGAGTGGATTCTAAAGAGATAATCCTAGCGGATCAGAATATTGAGACGTTGGACGGATTGGGAACCATCGGGCAAATGTACAATAATGTAGACCAAGGCTGGTCTTCTATCGTCCCGACCCAGAATTTGGTGGATATGTATGAAATGTCTGATGGATTGACGAAAGAAGAGTCGAAGACTTATGACGCAAAGCATCCGTTCGCGAATCGCGACCCTCGTATGGCCATGACCATTTTATATCCGGGACGTGACTGGAGAGGTGATATCTTGAATACTTTGGACGAGAAATTTCAAGATGGTACTGTCAACAAGAACTTCCCGACTTATACAGATAATGCTTCCAAGAGTGCTTTGACTTGGGCGAAATACTTGGATCCGATGGATCAATATGGAGATGTTTGGAGCTCGGGAGCTTGTCCGATCGTATTCCGTTATGCGGAGGTCCTATTGACGTATGCGGAGGCTGCGAATGAGTTGAGCGGTCCTTCTGATGAGATCTATGGTTATTTGAATCAGATCCGTCAGCGTGTAGGAATGCGGGAAGTGGATAAGGCTAAATATGGGACGAAGGAGAAACTTCGTGAATTGATCCGTCGTGAGCGTACGGTAGAGTTGGCCGGCGAAGGCTTGCGTCGTGCGGACATCGTCCGTTGGCAGGAAGATGGAAAGATGCTTGCCGAGAAAGTCCTGAATGGTGATTTGTTACGTGTTACAGGAACGATTAATTATGGGGAGTCTGAGCCTACTAAACGTGCGGAAATCACGGGTACGGCTGTTATTGAGACTCGTCAGTTCTCTTCTCGTAACCGTTACTTGCCGATTCCTCAAACAAGCATGGATAAGAATCCAAACTTGAAACAGAATCCGGGGTATTAGTTTCCTATGAGATGTTAGATAAAAAGGGGGGGAAGGCCGAGAGGTTCTCCCCTTTTTTAGTTACATTTGGCGAATATTGAGATTGTATGTCTCATGTGCTTAAGTATATAAATTGATTCCGTTATGAAAAAGAAACTGATAGTTTTTGCCTGCTTTCTTCTCGTATCCTTGTCTTGTTTGCCGCAGTTGCCTGTACGGTTGAACGAGCGTTCGGTGGTGCTAAATACGTCTACCGGGGCATTAAAAGGGAAGATGGTAACTCCCAATCAGGAGTCCGGTTATCCTGTGGTATTGATTATACCCGGTTCCGGCCCTACGGATATGGATGGGAACTCCGCCGCCTTGCCGGGTAAGAATAACTCCCTTAAATACTTGGCGGAAGGGCTAGCGGGAAAAGGTATCGCTTCCTTGCGGTATGATAAACGGGGTATCGCCTCCAGCGCCTCAGCGGGAAAGGATGAGTATTCCATGCGTTTCGAGGACGGGATCAAGGACGCACGAGGCTGGATCGATTATTTGAGCCGGGATAAACGTATTTCCGGAATCTATGTGTTGGGGCATAGCGAGGGAGCGTTAGTCGGTATGGCGGCTTCGGTGGATAACCCGAAAGTGAAAGGATACATTTCGGTGGCAGGTGCGGGGCGTCCAGCCTATGAGATCGTGGAGGAGCAAATGGCGGGTCAGCCGGAAGTGATCCGGGACATGGTAAAGTCGATAAATGCGTCCTTGAAGGAAGGGAAGCTCGTACCGGACGTGCCGATCGGCTTACAATCCTTGTTCCGTTCGTCGGTACAGCCTTATATGATCTCATGGTATACGTATAATCCGCAAGAAATCATCAAAAAATTAAAAGTGCCGGTGTTGATTTTACAAGGGGATAAGGATATGCAAGTATCCGTAAAAGATGCCGAACTGTTGAAGCAAGCCCAGCCTTCGGCGGATTATCATTTGATTGGAAATATGAACCATCTGATGAAGACCTGCGATACGATGGACCAGCAGAGGCAAATGGCTACCTATACCGATCCCGCCCTTCCGTTGCATAAGGATGTGCTGATATTAATTGAAAAGTTTGTGAGTAAACCTTGAACTGTTGTATCTTTGCGGTCATAAATTAAAGAGACAGTATGATTTCGGTTGAAGGACTAACAGTTGAGTTTGGCGGTTTTACGCTTTTTGATGACATTTCATTTGTGGTAAACAAGAAGGACCGTATCGCCTTGGTGGGCAAGAACGGTGCGGGTAAATCGACGATGTTGAAGATATTCGCCGGTTTGCAATCACCCACTTCCGGAACTGTTAGCGTACCGAAAGATGTTACTATCGGGTATTTGCCCCAGCACATGCAATTAGTTGATACCCGTACGGTGCGGGAGGAGGCGGAATGCGCTTTCGAGCATATCCATGAGATGGAGGAGGAGATCAACCGCTTGAATACTCAATTGGCGGAGCGTACGGATTATGACTCCGAGAGCTATCAAAAGCTGATCGATCGTGTCACGTACCTATCCGAGCATTTCCAGATGATGGGAGGAAACAACTACCATGCGGAGTTGGAGCGTACATTGGTCGGATTAGGCTTTAGCCGTAGCGATTTCGACCGCCCGACGTCTGAGTTCAGCGGAGGCTGGCGTATGCGTATCGAGCTGGCAAAGCTCTTACTCCGGCAACCGGACGTGTTGTTGCTGGACGAGCCGACGAATCATCTGGATATAGAATCCATCCAATGGCTGGAGAACTTTATCGCTACCCGTGCCAACGCCGTGATCTTAGTCTCGCACGACCGTGCCTTTATTGATAATACGACTTTCCGCACCTTGGAGATCGAATTAGGCAAGGTCTACGATTATAAAGTGAAATATTCGGAGTACGTCGTACTTCGCCAAGAACGCCGTGAGCAGCAGCAGCGCGCTTATGAGAACCAACAAAAGAAATTGGCCGATACCGAGGCGTTTATCGAGCGTTTTCGTTATAAAGCCACGAAGTCCGTACAGGTACAATCCCGCATCAAGCAATTGGAGAAGGTGGAACGTATCGAGGTAGACGATGTGGATACAGCCATGCTGCGGCTGAAATTCCCGCCCGCTCCCCGTTCCGGTTCCTATCCGGTGATCTGTGAGGAGGTGGCGAAGCGTTATGGCGATCATCTGATCTTCGACCATGTGACCTTGACGATCAATCGGGGCGATAAAGTAGCTTTCGTCGGAAAGAACGGCGAGGGTAAATCTACCTTGGTGAAATGTATCATGGGAGAGATTGCCGATTTCACCGGAAAGCTCCAATTAGGTCATAACGTGAAGATCGGTTACTTCGCCCAGAACCAAGCGCAGCTATTGAACGAGAATCTTACCGTTTTTGATACGATCGATTACGTAGCCCAAGGAGATATCCGCTTGAAGATACGGGATATCCTAGGCGCTTTCATGTTTGGCGGCGAGGCTTCCGATAAGAAGGTGAAAGTCCTGTCGGGTGGCGAGCGTACCCGTTTGGCGATGATCCGCTTGTTATTGGAGCCGGTCAACCTGCTAATTCTCGATGAGCCGACGAACCACTTGGATATGCGTTCGAAAGACGTGCTGAAAGACGCCTTGAGGGAGTTCGACGGCACGGTGATTCTGGTTTCCCACGACCGTGAGTTCTTGGATGGCCTAGTCGATAAGGTCTATGAGTTCGGTAACCAGAAAGTCGTCGAGCACTTAGGCGGCATCTATAATTTCTTGGAGCATAAGAAAATGGATAGCTTGCGTGAATTGGAACGTTCTACCGGGACGAGCACTTCCACATCCGGTACCGGTGAGGCTCAGGTATCTCAAAACAAGCTCTCCTATGAGGCAAGGAAGGAACTGAGTAAAGCGATTAAGAAAGCGGAGAAAGTAGTTGCCGAGGCCGAGGCCCGTATCTCGGAGCTTGAGAATGGCATTGCCGTTATCGAGGCGAAGCTGGCTACGCCGGAAGGTGCCTCCGACGCTTCTCTCTACGGTGAATATTCTGCCCTAAAAAAAGAACTTTCCGATGCGATGGATCTATGGACCGAACGGACAATGGAGTTGGAAGAGCTGAATACGCAGGATTCATGAAAAGGCTGCTAGTCAGTGAAAGGCTGCTTATCTGATCTTTTTGATCCAAATACTCCTGTTTTCGTGACAAGCGCTTGTTATTGATGACGCAAAATAGCGGAAGGGAGAGTACGAGAGCTGGCTTTTAAAGGGGAGAATATCCCTTTTCTCATGCGTGATAGGCTGCGTTGGACTACGCCAGTACTGCCATCGGCCGATGCGTATGCCGCCGTTGGGCATCGTGACTACTCAAGAATAGGGTTATGACTACTTGTGAATAGGCATTCTTACCCTGCTAGAACCCTATTGTAACCCTATAAATGATACCAATCTTTCCTTTTGATATGAATTAGGATGAATTGATTTCGCTAGAATAAAAGGCTATTTTTGGGTATAGAGTTGGCTATTAGTTGTTTGCTGAAATTTTCTTTCGGATTTGGAGGCGAGCAGTACTTAGGCCCGGAATATTCGGTTCTCCGGAGGTTCGGATTACAAAGTGTCATTTTGATTATTCCTTGAAAATAACCTTTAATAGCTTACTCGTTTTAAAAAGAAAGTCCTTAACTTTGCTATCCAAAAAAACGCGAAAGCTTAAAGCACATATCATGTTAACACAGATCATTAATGGAAAGATTCTTACCCCGCAAGGCTGGCTGAAAGACGGCTCGGTACTGATAAGCGACAGTAAGATTTTAGAAGTGACAAACTGCGACTTAGCGGTAGTAGGGGCAACCTTGATAGACGCCAAAGGTATGTATATCGTCCCCGGTGGCGTGGAAATTCACGTGCACGGAGGTGGAGGCCGTGATTTTATGGAAGGTACCGAGGAAGCTTTCCGTGCGGCGGTAGCCACGCACATGAAACACGGTACGACCAGTATCTTCCCCACCTTATCCTCTTCTACCATCCCGATGATCCGTGCCGCCGCCGAGACCACCGAGAAACTGATGGCTGAGAAAGATAGTCCGGTTCTGGGGCTTCACTTAGAAGGACATTATTTCAATATGAAAATGGCTGGTGGACAAATCCCTGAGAATATCAAGAATCCCGATCCCGAGGAATATATCCCTCTGTTGGAGGAAACGCATTGCATCAAGCGCTGGGACGCCGCTCCGGAACTTCCGGGAGCGATGCAGTTCGGTAAATATATCACCTCGAAAGGCGTACTCGCCTCGGTAGGGCATACCCAAGCCGAGTTTGAGGATATCTTGACCGCTTATGAGGTAGGTTATACCCACGCCACCCATTTCTATAACGCCATGCCGGGTTTCCATAAACGCCGCGAGTATAAGTATGAGGGAACGGTGGAAAGTATCTATTTGCTCGATGATATGACCGTCGAGGTCGTTGCGGATGGTATCCATGTGCCGCCTACGATCCTTCGTCTGGTCTATAAGATAAAAGGTGTGGAACGCACTTGTCTGATCACGGATGCCTTGGCTTGCGCCGCCAGTGATAGCCAAGTCGCTTTCGATCCCCGTGTCATCATCGAGGATGGCGTGTGTAAGTTGGCCGACCGCTCGGCCTTGGCGGGTAGTGTCGCCACGATGGACCGCTTGATCCGTACGATGGTGCAAAAGGCCGAGATTCCCTTGGAGGATGCCGTGCGTATGGCCTCGGAGACTCCCGCCCGTATCATGGGCGTATCCGATCGCAAGGGAACCTTGCAGCGGGGCAAAGACGCCGATATCGTCTTGTTGGACCGTGACTTGAATGTCCGTGCGGTTTGGGCGATGGGTAAGTTGGTTGAAGGTACGAATAAACTATTCTAAACAAGAACGATTATGTTGACACAAATTATAAATGGCCATATCCTTACGCCGCAAGGATGGATGAAGGATGGTTCCGTATTGATTAGCGACGGGAAGATCTTAGAGGTTACAAATAGCGATTTAGCGGTGATTGGCGCCAAGGTGGTGGACGCGAAAGGAATGTCTATCGTCCCCGGTTTCGTGGCGATGAATATCCATGGCGGTGGGGGCTTCGACTTCTCCGAATGTACGGAAGAGGCTTTCCACGGTGCGGTAGCTGCTCATCAGAAACATGGGGCCACGACGATATTCCCTACCGTGTTGGCTCCAGAAATCGGGGTGATCGATAAGGCGGTAACTGTATGCGAGGAGATGATGAGGAAAAAAGACGGTCCTATCTTAGGATTGCACATTGAGGGACCGTATTTGAATCCGAAGATGGCGGCGAGTTTATTTATCGATAAGGAGAATCCCGCCGACCCGAAAGAGTATAAAGAGATATTGGAACGTACGGATTGCATCAAGCGTTGGGATTCCAGCCCGGAGATACCGGGTGCGCTTGAGTTCGCCCAATACTTGAAGTCGAGGGGAATCCTATCCGCTATCTCGCATACGGAAGCGGAGTTTGATGATATTAAGACCGCTTACAATGCCGGTTTCACGCATGCGGCTCATTTCTATAACGCTATGCCCGGTTTCCATAAGCGTCGTGAATATAAGTACGAGGGAACGGTGGAAAGTGTTTTCTTGATGGACGATATGACGGTAGAGGTGATCGCTGACGGGCGTCATTTACCCTCTACGATTCTCCGATTGGTCTATAAGCTGAAAGGAGTGGAACGTACTTGCTTGGTTACGGATGCTCTTTCTTGCGCAGCCAACGAGGGTAAGCCGTTATCCGATCCCCGCATTATCATTGAGGATGGCGTATGCAAGTTGGCGGATCATTCCTCATTGGTGGGAAGTATCGCCACGATGGACGTACTGGTACGTACGATGGTGCAGAAGGCCGATATTCCTTTGGCCGACGCTGTCCGTATGGCTTCCGAGACTCCGGCCCGCCTGATGGGGGTAAGCGATCGCACCGGAACCTTGCAAAGAGGGAAGGACGCGGATATCGTGATCTTGGATCGTAAGTTGAATGTGCGTGCGGTATGGAGCATGGGAAACTTAGTTCCGGAGACAAATACATTGGTCTAAGCTCGTTAATAATATAAGGAAGGGACTGTCTTGGCTGGCCGGGACGGTTCTTTTTTATTTTTAGGCGATATAGATCAAACCTTTCGGCTAATAAATTTGTTCTATCAACGTATGGCGAAATCAGTACTTATTTCATATATTTGTGATTCAAGTAAGATTGTAATACTAAATCAATAATTAAACATGAAAACGAACCTTAGTTCTCAAATTACTCTGACGCGTATACCGTTGCGGTATTATCGCCCGGAAAATGCTTTCGAGCATTCAGTTTTAACTCGTTTGGAAAAGATTCCGACAAACATTTACGAATCGGCCGAGGAAGGTTCTTTCGCTATCGCTAAAGAGATAGCAACACAAATCCGTAAAAAACAAGATATTGGTAAGCCCTTCGTGATCGCTTTACCCGGCGGACGTTCTCCGCTAAGCGTTTACAAGGAGTTGATCCGTATGCATAAAGAGGAGAATTTAAGTTTCCGCAACGTGATTGCTTTCGTGGAATATGAGTTCTATCCATTGGCTAATCCCAGCGCCGGAAATCTGGCTCGCCTAAAAGAGGAGTTATTCGATCAGGTCGATATCGATCCTGCGAATATCTATTGCCCGGACGGAAGCATGCCGAAAGACGCTATCCTAGATTTCTGTCGCCAGTATGAGGAGACGATCCAATCCGTGGGAGGTATCGATTGCATGTTGCTAGGTATCGGTAACTCCAGCAATATCATGTTCAACGTGGGTGGAACGACGATCAGCTCGCGTACCCGTATGGTCTTGTTGGAAGGCGCTTCCCGCAAGGAGGCTGCCCGTACGTTCCCTTCGCAGGAGAATGTCCCGGCAGGTATCATCACGATGGGTATCTCTACGATGATGAACGCCCGCAGCGTGATCTTGATGGCTTGGGGCGAGGATAAGGCTAGCATTGTCGCTAAGACCGTTGAAGGCAAGGTTAGCGATGCCGTTCCTTCCAGCTATTTGCAGAATCATCCGAACGCCAAGGTCGTGATCGATCTTTCAGCCGCTTACGACTTGACTCGTATCAGTCATCCTTGGTTGGTGACTAGCTGCGAGTGGGATAATAAGTTGATCCGCCGTGCGATCGTTTGGTTGTGTCAGTTGACGGACAAACCGATCTTGAAATTGACAAACAAGGATTATAGCGAGCACGGATTGGGTGAGTTGTTAGCCCTGTATGGTTCGGCGTATAATGTAAATATCAAGATATTCAATGATATCCAGCATACGATTACCGGATGGCCGGGTGGTAAACCGAACGCCGACGATTCCAATCGTCCGGAGCGTGCTAACCCGTATCCGAAGAAAGTGATCGTATTCAGTCCGCACCCGGATGATGACGTGATCTCCATGGGCGGTACCTTGCGCCGTTTGTGCGACCAACATCATGATGTGCATGTGGCTTACGAGACTTCCGGTAATATTGCCGTAGGCGACGAGGAGGTAATCCGTTATTGCGAGTATTTGCGTGATGTATGTGAGAAATACTCTCCCGACTCGGCCGTGAAGGATAAAGCGAACGAGATCATCAACTACCTGCGTTACGAGAAGGTGGAGAACGGCGAGCCGGAGAGAAAGGATGTCCTCTTTATGAAAGGAACGATCCGTCGTGAGGAAGCCCGTCACGGTTGCCGCTACTCGGGCGTGAAGGACGATCATGTTCATTTCTTGGATCTTCCGTTCTACGAGACCGGATTAGTGAAAAAGAATGATTTGAGTGAGGCCGACAAGGATATCGTAAAGGCGCTGTTGCTCGAGATCAAGCCGGATCAAATGTTTGTCGCCGGTGACTTGGCTGACCCGCACGGAACTCACAAGGTTTGTCTGGATGCCGTACTGGCCGCTATCGACGAGGTGAAAGACGAGGAATGGATGAAGAACTGCCGTGTATGGATGTATCGCGGCGCATGGGCAGAATGGGAAATGGACCATATCGAGATGGCCGTACCTATCAGTCCGGAGGAGTTGCGCTTCAAACGTAACGCTATCTTGAAGCATCAATCGCAGGCCGAGAGCGCTCCGTATCTGGGTGACGACGAGCGTTTGTTCTGGCAGCGTGCCGAAGATCGCAACCGTGCTACCGCGGAGTTGTATCGTCAATTAGGTTTGGCTTCTTATGAGGCGATCGAGGCGTTTGTACAATATATCCCGTTGAGATAATATCTAGCGATAGAATAATCTGAAAGCCCTATCTGATTAAGTTCGGATAGGGCTTTTTGTTTTTGTGTTATTTTTTTCGTGTGGGCGTAAGTAGATCTGTTTCTATGATCGTATATAGATAAAGGAGAAGCCTTGAATTGTCTAATATAATACAAGAAATGTCCACATTGAGCATGAAAGACTATATTATTAAGAACCATGAGTTAGATAAATATAAATTATTATATCTGGAGAATGCCCCCAGACTGATCTTTTATGCCTCGAAATATG
>ENA-UOJA01002334-UOJA01002334.1-human-gut-metagenome-genome-assembly--contig:-C19-NODE-2334-length-13212-cov-8.017785_pt1 | contig 13212 bp, 13 predicted proteins | sample MGYA00242337_ERZ723884 | MGnify/ENA metagenome assembly ERZ723884
TTAAGCTGTCTGTTTCTTATGGCGGTTTTTGATTTTTTACCGGTATTTACAGAGGACAAAACAGCGTGCAATTAAAATTTTGTTGACAAATACCCCATAGGTGTATATAATTAACTGCGATATTAATACCCGGCAGGGGTATATTTTAATCGGTAATATTAAAGGAAAATGAAACATGGGAATGGAAAGAAAAGTTCTTATTATCGATGGCATGACCTGTATTAACTGTCAGAATAAAATAGAGCAGGAATTAAAGAATACAGCAGGAATTTCTAAAGTGCAGGTTTCCTATAGCAAAGTACAGGCTGAAATAGAATTTAATCCGGAAATAGTGACATTAAACCGTATTGCTGCGATTATTGAGAAGCTGGATTATACAGTTATCGATAAAAAGCAGGCAGATTCTTTAAAATGGGTTAGAAGGATTGGAACACTGGCGGTTATTATTTTACTGTATTATCTGTTACAGCATTTTGGTATTTTAAATTTACTTGTTCCGTCAATGCTTGCCGATTCCCAAATGAGCTATGGCATGCTCTTTATCGTAGGGCTTTTAACATCTGTTCACTGTATAGCGATGTGCGGCGGGATTCATCTTTCACAGTGTATTCCTTCGAGGAACGCTGAGAATACAAGTTCATCCAGAATAAATGTCATCATGCCTTCGGTACTGTACAACGCAGGACGTGTAGTTTCGTATACGGCAGTCGGATTTGTGCTTGGCGGAGCAGGAATGATTTTGACAGGCGGTTCGGGCAGTGGAATGCCGCTGCTGTTACAGGGCATATTAAAAATAACAGCCGGATTATTTATGGTGATAATGGGAATCAATATGCTGGGGATTTTTCCGGCATTGAGAAAGCTTCAAATCAGATTCCCGCGAAAGTCCGTCATAAAAATCAATCAGAAAAAAAGAACAGAAAAAAGACCGTTTGTTGTCGGGCTGTTAAACGGATTTATGCCATGCGGTCCGATGCAGTCTATGCAGATTATTGCACTCGGTTTGGGCAATCCCATATCGGGAGCACTGGCAATGCTGATGTTCAGCTTAGGCACGGTTCCGCTGATGCTGGGGCTTGGAAGCCTTGTATCGGCGCTTGGGGAAAAATATACGAAGCTTGTCATGCAGACAGGCGCGATACTGATTGTGGTGCTCGGACTTGCAATGCTTTCACAGGGAGTGGGTCTGGCAGGCATGAATCCGGTCAGAATTTCACAGGGATATCACAATACAGCGGAATTTGATACGGCGGTGATAGCGCAGTCAGGGGATATTCAGTATGTGGAAAGCAATCTGGATTTCGGAACGTATCCGGAGATTACGGTTTATACCGGGATTCCGGTAAAATGGACGATAAATGTGCCGGAAGATGTTATTAACGGCTGTAATTACAAAATGATAGTAAAGACTTACGGAATCACCCATGAATTTACACCGGGTACAGAAGATAAAAGTGCAGGTTCTAAAAATACGGCGGCTCAAAGTACAGCTTCGACAGAAAACGCCGCAGCTGCGTCATACATAACGCCTGCCGTAGAAAACGGACAGTTAGCAATAGATATCGGTACACTGACAGAACATCCGTTATATGTAAATTATGATTCAAACGGAACCAATATACAGATGATTGCCGTAAATGCGTCTGACGGCTCAGCACGATTATCATTGAACACCTGTCAGACCTGCAATCCTTCTCCAAAAGTGTATTTCAAGAAGAGAAGCGGCAAATTAGTATGTCAGAACTGCGGAAATGTATTTAAAATGGACAGTGTAGGCGGCACTGCGGGCGGTTGTAATCCGATGAATATTCAATATACGGTTGCAGACGGGAAGATAACCGTAAATACGGCGGATTTAGACAGCCATGCAAAACTGTTTTCTTCATGGAGCGGTCCGGTAGAATAGAGTAAAATAGCGGTACGGTATATTTTTAAAATGAATATACCGTGCCGTTATTTTTATGATACAATACAGGTATGGTACAGAATTTTTTTAGAAGTTACAAAAAGAGGGGTGTGATAACGATGAAAATAAAACAGCAAAAGCAGATAAAAGCATTTTTAATTGAAGAATTCGGAAATAAAAAGGGATGTGCAGTATCTGACAGGCAGGAAAAAATGCTGGATACATTGATTCAGAATACAAAAAATAAATCCGAAAATCAGATGAAAACCCTTGCCCAGACGATACTTCCACGCATAGCGTTGCATAAGTGCTTGTCTGAGGAAGGCTTTTCAGAAGAAGATGTATATAAGTATATGAGAAAATATATGCTTGATAAAGTAGCAGCAAAAAAACACGCTTCAACGGCTAAAATGGAATTAGTACCGGGATTTTATGCCATTTACAGCAATATCTTTCTTAAAATTATGCGTACAACCGATTTGCAAGAAAGTACGCAGGCATATGGAAATGATTATTATGATGTTACGATTAAAAAATGCCTGTGGCACACCGCCTGCGTGGAAAACGGCTGTGAAAATCTGTGTCGCCTGTTCTGTGATGTCGATGATGTGACATACGGCGGCTTGAAAAAAATAGGTTTTACGCGGACAAAAACATTAGGTTACGGCGGTGACTGCTGTGATTTTCATTTTTTCAAAAAATAAGCTCTTTTATAAAAACTTTTTTGTTTGACTTTTTTAAAAATCAGAAATATAATAGTCCTTGAACGAGTAGCAGACGAGCGTAAATCCAGTTTTGCTGCTCGTTTTTTTATTTTAAATCTATAACGCCATTAAAAAGTGTGTAGCTTATCAGCGTAAGTCCAGCTTATGCGGTAACTACACACTTTTTTTGTGCAAAAAACAAAGAGGCAAATCCTCTGCTCCTGCAAAGAGCGCATGCTATGCAAGCTATTGGGCATAGCATACATAGCAGACATTTGCTTCGCAAACAAGGAGGACAAATCCTCTGCTCCTGCAAAGAGCAGTCGCATTTGCTTCGCAAACAAGGAGGATTAAAATGGCAGAAAGTAACAAAATGAAAGAAATTCCGGTAAATAAGCTTATGGTGCAGATGGGAATACCGATGATTTTATCCATGGCACTGCAGGCAGTCTACAATATTGTGGACAGTGCTTTTGTCGGCAATATGAAAGTGGGGAGTGAAGCGGCTTTGAATGCGCTGACACTGGTATTTCCGGTACAGATGCTTATGGTGGCAGTTGGAATCGGAACCGGTGTGGGAACGAATGCGCTTCTTGCAAGAACTCTTGGAGAGGGAAAAAACCAAAAAGCCGCGAAAGTCGCCGGAAACAGTCTGTTTTTAGGTGTGATAATTTGTGCGGTATGTCTGTTGTTTGGCATTTTTGGAGTGAAGGCATATATTTCATCACAGACGGCTGACACGGAAGTGATTGCAATGGGAACAAGTTATTTAAGAATATGCTGTGTGATTTCTTTTGGAATTATTTTCTTTTCATTATTTGAAAAGCTGTTACAGGCAACAGGGCGTTCCCTTTATTCCACAATCGGACAGGTTGTGGGTGCTGTGGTCAATATTATTCTGGATCCGGTAATGATTTATGGTATCGGACCCGTTCCTGAAATGGGCGTAGAGGGCGCTGCGTATGCTACGGTAATCGGTCAGATTGTATCAGCAGGGTTGTTATTTATTTTTCATATGAAATTAAATAGGGAATTTGAACATGGAATAAAATTCATGAAACCGGATGGCAGAACGATTGCAGGAATCTATTCAATAGGTCTGCCTGCAATCATTGCACAGGCGCTGATGTCTGTCATGGTGTATGTCATGAATCTGATTTTGAAGTTCAGTCCTTCTGCACAGACTGCATACGGATTGTTTTATAAAGTCCAGCAGTTTGTATTGTTCTTAGCATTTGGTTTAAGAGATGCCATTACGCCAATCATAGCGTATGCATATGGAATGGGAAGTAAAAAACGAATCCGGGACGGAATCAAATATGGTCTGATATACACGACGGCACTGATGATTTTAGGGATTTTTATTACAGAAATTTTTCCGGCCGCATTTGCCACGCTGTTTAATGCGGGACAGTCAAGAACGTATTTTATCAGTGCAATGCGGATTATTTCAATCAGTTTTATTTTTGCGGGAATCAATGTCGCCTATCAGGGCATTTATCAGGCGTTGGACGGCGGTCTGGAATCGCTTGTGATTTCACTGCTTAGACAGCTTGTCATTATATTACCGCTAGCAGGAATTTTTTCAATTTTTGAAAAAAACGGAACAGCAGGCATTTCCCTGATTTGGTGGGCATTTCCGATAACAGAACTTGTTGCCTGTGCAGCAGGATATGCATTTTTAAAGAAAATCAGTAAGAATAGAGTGGAAAAATTAAGTTGAGGAGGAAGCAGCAATGGCAAAAAGAATTATTACAATCAGCAGAGAGTTTGGAAGCGGCGGACGTTTTATCGGTGAAGAAACAGCTAAAAAACCGGCATAGACTATTATGACAAAGATATTATCGGTCAGATTGCCGGACAGTCGGGGTTATCACAGGAGTATATCAGGGGAAGTTTGAACTGCTCCGGATTTTTGGGTTCACATACAGACAAATTTCATGTATAATAGAACTGCATGAAAGTGGGGGAAATCCGGCAAGTGTTTTCCCACAGCGTTGAAATCACGGCAGTGAAATGCCTGAGGAATGGAGATTAACATGGAAATTTATGAAATGATTGAATTAGAAGACTGTCCGAGATGTTTAGGACCTTCTATTTTAGAAGAAGAAAACAGCGGTTATTATGTCATGTGCATGGACTGCGGCTGCCAGTCGGCAACATTTGGCTTTAAAGACGATGCAGGAAGACTTGAGGCGGCAAAAAAAACAGCTGAACTGTGGAATGCCGGCAAGGTTATTTTCAACGGCTTTGGCGATTAAATTTGAAAAAGAAAAGGAGTAATGAACGCATGAAAAGTAAAGAAGAACTTTTTAATATGACTGTACTGGAATTAAAAGAATATGTGAATTCTTTATCAAACCCGGAAATTAAAGAAGTGGCAGAAATATTTGAAGACGATGAACATGAAAGAGACCCGCTGGAACTTCTTGCGGCACCGAAGCTGTTTGACTATATGAAATATGCTAATGGCACTGTGGATATTGATTTTAGTCTTTAATTTGACAATGAGGATTAATGTAAATGAAAATAGTAATTATAAATGGAAGTGCCAGAAAAGGCAATATTTTAACAGCAATCAATGCATTTATGAAAGGTGCTGCCGATAGAAATGCGATAGAAGTAATTCAGCCAGACAAATTGCATATCAGTCCATGTAAAGGCTGTGGTGTCTGTCAATGTCATAAAGGCTGTGTAGATAACGATGATACAAATCCTACAATAGATAAGATTGCTGCGGCAGATATGATTTTATTTGCAACACCAGTATATTGGTGGGGGATGTCCGCACAGTTAAAACAGGTTATTGACAAATGCTACTGTCGTGGAATGCAGTTGAAAGGGAAAAAGGCAGGTGTTATTGTAGCGGGTGGTTCACCAGTAGATAATATACAGTATGAGTTAATCAGGAAACAGTTTGAATGTATGGCAGGTTATTTGTCGTGGGATATGCTGTTTCAAAAATCATATTATGCTACGGATAGAGATGAACTGGCTAAAAATACAGCGGCAATTGAAGAATTAGAAGATTTAGGGAAAAAGATTGGCTGACGGGTGTTTAAAATGAGAGGAAAATTCAAATCATGAAAAAACGTAAAGCAGCATTTATTTGTGTTCATAATTCGTGCAGAAGCCAGATTGCAGAAGCGTTTGGAAGACATCTGGCGGCTGATGTATTTGAAAGTTATTCAGCAGGAACGGAAACTAAGCCGCAGATTAATCAGGATGCGGTCCGCATTATGAAAGAATTATATGGAATAGACATGGAAGCGGAGGGACAGTATAGTAAGCTGATTGATGAGATTCCGGCTCCGGATACTGCCATTTCAATGGGCTGTAATGTAAGCTGTCCGTTTATTGGCAGACCATTCGATGATAACTGGGGACTGGACGACCCTACCGGAAAAAGTGATGAGGAATTCAGAAGAGTTATTGAAGAAATCAGAAAGAATATCCTTGCTTTAAAAGAAAAGCTGCAATAAAATCAAAAGCAGCCCTGACCGAAACTGCACAGCAGCGGCAGGGCTGTTTTTTTCGTTATAGGAAATAGTATCTTATAAAACTTTCGATAAAAATTCTTTCAATCTCGGACTCTGTGGGTTTTCAAAAAATTCCTTTGGTGCATTTTCTTCGGTGATATTGCCGTCAGAAAAGAACATACAGCGGTTGGAAACTTCCTTTGCAAATCCCATTTCATGCGTAACAATTAACATTGTCATGCCGGACTGGGCAAGTTCTTTGATAATTGTTAAAACTTCGCCGACCATTTCCGGGTCAAGCGCAGAAGTCGGTTCGTCAAACAGCATGACTTCCGGATTCATTGCCAGCGCACGGGCAATTGCAACACGCTGTTTCTGTCCGCCGGAAAGCATGGCAGGATAGGTATCCGCTTTATCTTTTAAGCCGACACGCTCTAAGAGTTCATCAGCTTTTTTAGAAGCTTCTTCCTTTGTCATCAGCTTTAATTTCACCGGTGCAAGACAGATATTTTCACGGATGGTCATGTTCGGGAACAGATTAAAGTGCTGGAATACCATACCAATCTTTTCACGAATCTGGTTGATGTTGACCGACTTATCGGTCAAATCCGTGCCGTGGAATAAAACGTGTCCGCCGGTCGGCGTTTCCAGCATATTTAACGAACGTAAAAATGTGGATTTACCGCAGCCGGAAGGTCCGATGATGGCAATGACATCGCCTTTGCGGACGGTCGTATTGACATCATTTAAAACAACATGTTTGTCAAATGCCTTGTGCAGGTTTTTGACTTCGAGGAGAACATCTGATTTAGTTTCGCTCATTGCTTCTTAATCTCCTTTCCAGTTTCTTTACAAGTGCCGAAAGAATAACAACCAGTACAAGGTAAATAAATGCAACACCGAGTAATGGCAGGAAAGCATCATATGTAATGCTTCGGATAATATCACCGCCGCGGGTTAAATCGGTCAGTCCGATATAACCACTGATAGAGGTCTCTTTCAGTAACACGATAAATTCATTTGCAAGGGCAGGCAGTACATTTTTAAATGCCTGTGGCAGAATAACGCTAAGCATGGTCTGACGGTAGGTAAGGCCTAAGCTTCTTGCAGCTTCAAACTGTCCGTTGTCGATAGACATAATACCGGAACGGAAAATTTCGGCAACGTAAGCACCGGAGTTAATGCCGAATGCCAGAATTGCCACCAGCAGCTTGCTGATATTCATAGAGCCAAAAATAATATAGTAAATAATCAGCAGCTGTACCATACTTGGTGTACCACGGATAATGGTCAGGTAAACGGTGCAGATTGCATTTAAAATCTTTAAATTGCCGGTCTTATCATGGCTTGAACGGACAACGGCAACTAAAAAACCGATGACAATACCGATTAATGCGGCACAGGCTGCGATAATCAGTGTATTTTTCAGACCGGTCAGGATGAACTGATAACGGTTATCGGTTAAGAAGTCTGTTTTAAATTTTTCAGAAAGACTTGTACCTCCGGATACGGCATCGTTATTGCGCACAACAATAACCTGCTGTGAAGTGGTGTAAGAATCTGAAAAGTCAATATTTTTCTGACGTTCCGGTGTAACGGTCATACCTGCAATACCGACATCGGCTTTACCGGAAGATACGGCAGTGATGATGGAATCAAATTCCATATCCTCTACTTTTAAGGTCATTCCTAAAGTATCGCAGATCGCCGTGGCGACATCGACATCAATACCGACAATCGTGCCGTTTTCATAGTATTCATACGGCTGGAAATAAGCATTGGTAGCCATAACCAGTGTGCCGTTGGAACGGTTTACATTTTCAGGAGAGGTATACGGAGTCTGTCCGATATTTTCCCCGATGTAATTGTTTAAAATGGCATCAAGCGTGCCGTTGGCTTTTAATGTGTTTAAAGCGTCGTTGATAGAACTTGTCAGGGAAGAATTGCCTTTTGCAATTGCAATAGCGTAGTCTTCGTTAGCAAATTCTTCAGGGAGAATCATTAAGTCGCTGTTTGCGGCAACAAAAGACTGTGCCGGTTGTGCATCAATGACAACTGCATCAATCTTTCCCTGTTTTAATGCCTGAATGGCATCGTTTCCTTTGTTGAAACGTTCAACGGTTGTATTTGAACCGTCCGTTTCATAATCTGATACGAGCGTATCGCCGGTTGTACCAAGCTGGACACCGATTTTTTTGCCGGAAAGGTCGTCTACTGAAAAAACAGTGTTTTCAGCCTGCTTTTTGCCGCAGGAAGTAAACTGTAAAGACAGACCGATACAGAAAAAAATCAACAGCAGGCGAAATACGCGCCAAGCATGATTTTGTTTTGTACGTTGCATACTTTTATCCTTTCTTTGTCGATTTATTTTTTGACATTGTATCATATTATACACTGTAATTGAAAATGCTACAATCTGTATTTGTAAAAAAAATAAGATATGCTATACTAAAAATGCTGTTGGGGGCAAAAGTCCCCAATAATGATACCTGCGGATTGTTCCGTGCTGCGCACTCCCACAATCCTGCCCAATATTCGCATATCGCAGAACTATCGTCCTGCTTTTATGCTCATATTAGGGCGGGTCACAAGGTCATTCACCCACTTATGAGCAAGCTCATGTGGGTTTAGACCTTTTGACCCTGGTATCAAAGAAATTTAGAAAGAAGCAGGAAATGATGAAAATTAGAACACCCGAATATTATAAAGATTTTAAATGTATTGCAGGGGCATGTACGGATACGTGCTGTGCGGGCTGGGACGTGGATGTAGATGAAAAGTCGTATGACTATTACAAAACGGTTGCAGGAAGTTTCGGACAGCGCTTACAGTCGGTTATGGTGCCGGAGGAGGGCGGCGGCTGTACCTTTACGCTGCAAAACGGCAGATGCCCGTTTTTAAATGACAAGAACCTGTGTGATTTATTTATTGCACTGGGCGAAGATAAGCTGTGTGATACGTGCGCCGAATTTCCGCGGTTTATCAACGAATACGGCAGTGAGCGGGAAATCGGACTGGCGCCGTCCTGTAAAACAGCCGGCGAGCTGATGTTTAGCTATCAAAAGCCGCTGACATTTACGGTAGAAGAAACAGATGAAACCGTTTCTTCCTATAATAATATCGACCCGCAGTTATATTTTAAGCTGCGCCAGGCAAGGGTAACGGTGTATAATATCATCCGCAACAGGGCATTTTTAATAGAGGAGCGCTGCATGCTGTATCTGGATTTTGCAAAAAAACTGCAAAAGAAGCTGGATACGGACAGAGTAGATTTAATGGATTATGAAATTCAGGCATACGCACAGGCGGATTATCTGCAAGACCGTTTAAAGGATTTGAAAAAGAAATACGGCGGAAAAAATCATACGGCATATGAAAATATCCCGCATTTTTTTGACCGCTTTGCCGGCATGGAAGTTATCAACCCGGACTGGTACGTCTGTCTTGAAAGAAACAGCAGATATTTTAAAAACTGTTGCGGTGCGGAGGACTATGAACGGGAGCTGTCTGAATTTGCGGCATATTATAAGGAGAAGGAATACGAATACGAGCAGCTGATGATGTATTATGTATACAGATATTTTTTGAATGCGGTCAATGACAGCGAAATTCTTTTAAAGGCGAAAATCGGTGTCATCGGATATCTCATTTTAAAACATCTGGATATGCAGTGCTGGCTTGAAAACGGGAAGACGTTGACCTTTACACAGCAGGTCGACCTGGCGCATTTGTATTCGCGCCAGTTTGAACATTCTTATACAAATTTTGAAGTGTATAACGGATATTTTAAGACGAAACGCAGATATGCGTGGGGCAGGCTTATGGAATATCTGGGTACAGGGTGTCCAGATACTCAATAAATGCGCGGGAGCATTCCGGCAGATAAGTGGAATTGTATGCAAGGACAACATCGGTTGCGATATCGCAGTTTTTAACCGGTCTGCATACAATTCCTTTTTTTTGAACCAGCGTGGCGGCAGACTGCGGGATAATACCGACCCCCATGCCCATTTCCACAAAATAAAGGGTCGTACGGGCATCGTCATTGATACAGAACCAGTTCGCACTCAGGTTCTTGTCCTCAAATTCTTTCCGCAAAAGGTGTTCCCAGCGGCGGTATATGATAAGCGGGAGCTTCGTAAGATCATCAAGCGTAATGGCAGAAGAACGGTTGTCGGCAAAAAATGATTCCTGCCCCACTGCAACCAGTGAATCCGTAAACAGCTTCTTGCAGGTCAGCGAGTCCGTGTGAAACGGCGTGCGCAGGAGTGCAAGGTGGATGGTATTGGTTTCAAACTGGGAAAGCAGGTGGTAGGTGTCTGCTTCATTAATTTCATAATGAATACCGGGATACTGCTTGGAAAAGCCGCACAGCCAGCCAAGCGCGTCCGAACCGATTAAGGAAGAAACAATACCGATACGCAGTACACCGTTAAAATGTCGTGCCGCATTCATGGTTTCCTGCTTTGCAACATTGCTTAACTGCAACAGTGAACGGCTGTAATTATAAAGGGTTTCTCCGGCTTCCGTCAGACGGATGGTACGCGAACCCCGCTCAAACAGCGTGCAGTCCAATTCAGCTTCCAGAAGCTTCATCTGACTGCTTAACGGCGGCTGTGACATAAACAGTTTCTTTGCCGCCCCCGAAATACTCCCTTCCTCCACAATCTTCACAAAATAAGAAAGCTGCTTCAAATCCATATCAAAAATCCTTCCTATATAAAAAACGTATATCACATATACATTATAAATATTTTCTGTATTGCTGTATTTATGATAAAATAACAAACGTATGAAATCAAGTCCTAAATCAGAACTGGTCCTATGATAATACAGGCGGTCTGGTGCGGATAGAAAAGGGGTAAAATATGAAGCGAATTTGGATGTATCTGAGCGCATACAAAAAAGAATGTGTCTTCGCGCCGTTGTTTAAAATGCTCGAAGCACTGTTTGAATTGTTTGTACCGCTTGTTGTATCGGCAATCATTGATACGGGTATCGGCAATGCGGATAAAGGCTACATTGTAAAAATGAGCCTGCTTTTAGTGACACTGGCAGTTATCGGGCTGATCTGTGCCATTACAGCACAGTATTTTGCGGCGAAAGCGGCAGTCGGCTGTGCGACCGGTATGCGCCATCATTTATTTAAGCATATCCAGAGCCTTTCCTTTACGGAAATGGACACCATCGGTACGTCAACACTGATTACACGTATGACAAGTGACATTAACCAGGTGCAAAACGGTGTCAATCTGGTACTGCGCCTGTTTTTGCGTTCACCGTTTATTGTATTCGGTGCAATGATTATGGCATTTACGATTGACGTCAAAGCGGCGCTTGTTTTTGCGGTAGCGATTCCGGTACTGGCAGTCATCGTTTTTGGCATTATGCTCTCCACAAGACCGCTTTACAAAAAAGTACAGGCGGGACTGGATAAGATTCTTGGCATTACAAGGGAAAACCTGACCGGTGTGCGTGTTGTACGTGCATTTAACAAGCAGGAAAATGAAATCAGAGAATTTAAACAGGCCAATGAACAGCTCAATCATTTACAGAAATTTGTCGGTAAGATTTCCGGACTGATGAATCCGCTGACCTATGTGGTGGTCAACATTTCCATTATCGCACTGATCTGGATTGGTGCGGTGCGTGTCAATGCGGGAACACTGACACAGGGACAGGTTGTGGCACTCTACAACTATATGTCACAGATTCTCGTTGAATTAATCAAGCTGGCAAACCTGATTATCAACATTACCAAGGCACTCGCCTGTGCGGGCAGAATTGAAAATGTATTTAGTATTAAGTCCAGTATGCAAAACGGCAGTACCACGGAAAGCACAGATACACAGGCTGCGGCAGTGGAATTTAAAAATGTATCCTTACGCTACAGCGGTGCGGGCGATGAATCGCTCACAGACATCAGCTTTACGGTAAAGAAAGGACAGACCATCGGTGTCATCGGCGGTACGGGTTCCGGAAAATCGTCCCTTGTCAATCTGATTCCGCGTTTTTATGACGTGACAAAGGGTGAGATTTATATTGACGGTGTCAACGTCAAAGACTACCGGATTGAAGCCTTACGAGAGAAAGTCGGCATTGTTTTGCAGAAAGCACAGCTTTTTAAAGGAACAATCCGTGACAATATCCGCTGGGGGAAAAAGGATGCGACCGATACGGAAATTATGGAAGCATTAGACATTGCACAGGCACGGGAATTTGTCGAGAAAAAAGACGGTAAACTTGATTCCTTTGTCGACCAGGGCGGTAAAAATTTATCAGGCGGACAGCGCCAGCGTTTAACGATTGCCCGTGCAGTCGTAAGAAAACCGGATATTTTGATTTTAGACGACAGTGCATCGGCACTCGATTATGCAACCGATGCGGCACTGCGCAAATCAATCCGTGAAATGAAAGATGCACCGACACTGTTTATCGTATCCCAGCGTGCGGCATCGCTTATGCACGCTGACCGGATTATCGTGCTGGATGACGGAAATGTGGCAGGTATCGGAACACATGAAGAACTGCTTGAAAACTGCGAAGTATATCAGGAAATTTATTATTCACAGTTCCGGAAAGAAAAGGAGGCGTAAGTTATGGCAAAGGCAAATACAGGTACAACCGTAAAAAAAGTGTTGCTGCGCATTAAACGCTACTGGTTCTTTTTGATTTTGTCAATTTTAATGGCAGCAGTGACCGTGGCATCATCTTTATATGTGCCGATTTTAATCGGAAATGCGATTGATTACATTATCGGACCGCAGAATGTAGAATTTAAGGCAATTACGGCGATACTTTCCGAAGTCGGAATCGTTATTGCAATTACGGCACTGTCCCAGTGGATTATGAATATCTGCAACAACAAAATTACGTATCATGTGACAAGGGATATCCGTGACGAAGCGATTGAAAAGATTGAAGTGCTGCCGTTAAAATATATTGACGGACACTCCTACGGTGAAGTCGTCAGCCGTGTTATCGCCGATGTAGACCAGTTTGCGGACGGTCTGCTCATGGGCTTTACCCAGTTTTTTTCCGGGGTGCTGACGATTCTGGGTACACTGGGCTTTATGTGGTCTATTAATGTATAAATTACACTTGTAGTTATTGTAATTTCTCC
>ENA-UOJA01002338-UOJA01002338.1-human-gut-metagenome-genome-assembly--contig:-C19-NODE-2338-length-13204-cov-6.800289_pt1 | contig 13204 bp, 9 predicted proteins | sample MGYA00242337_ERZ723884 | MGnify/ENA metagenome assembly ERZ723884
TTTAAATGTATCCGATAGAAAAGAATTATGTATGAAGGTGTAAGAAAGGGAAAATATGGAAATCATTAAATTGCGAGATGAATTTATAAAGCTTGGACAGGCTTTAAAGGCAGCTGGTCTTGTTGAATCGGGAGTTGACGCTAAGCTTGTTATACTTGACGGACAGGTAAAGGTAAATGGTGCTGTGGAGCTTCAGAGGGGCAAGAAGCTTCATGCAGGTGATGTTGTTGAGTATGATGGAGAAACTATCAGAATTGAGGAGTAAATTTGAAGGTGAAGCTTTCAAACTATTTATTGGCGGCAGTACTGCAGGCAATGCCTGCAGTATGCAGGGGGTATAGACATGGTTATCGAAGCTCTTGATCTGCAAAATTACAGAAATTATGAGCTCCTTGGCATGACATTTTCGCCGCAAACCAATATTCTTTATGGTGACAATGCGCAGGGAAAGACGAATATACTTGAAGCAATATATGTTGCCGGTACTACCAAGTCACACAGAGCCGGCAAGGACAGGGAGATAATCGCCTTCGACAGCGATGAGGCACATATTAAGATGCTTGTGAGAAGGCACAATATTCCTCACAGAATAGATATGCATCTTAAGAAGGCAAAAGCTAAGGGCGTGGCGATAGACGGAATACCGATAAAAAGGGCAGTGGATCTGCTTGGAATAATCAATATAGTGTTCTTTTCACCCGAGGATCTCAACATAATTAAGAGCGGACCTGCTGAGCGCAGAAGATTTATGGATATGGAGCTGTGCCAGTTGGACAAGATATATGTTCATAATCTGGTCAATTATAACAAGGTTCTTCTTCAGCGCAATAAGCTTTTGAAGGATATAGCCTTTAATCCGTCACTTGCGGATACACTGGATGTGTGGGATGAACAGCTTGTAGGCTATGGGCTTGAGCTTATAAAGATAAGACAGAGGTTTGTGGAAAACCTGAATGGTATTATATATGATATACATAACAGGCTTTCCGGCAACAAGGAACAGTTAAAGCTTGTATATGAGCCGGATGTGACAGAGGCTGATTTTAAGACTAAGCTGGTTTCCTCGCGCGATAGAGATATCAGGCAGAAGACCACAGGCTATGGACCACATCGTGATGATATGAATTTTCTTTTGGGAGACATGGATGTAAGGAAGTATGGCTCGCAGGGGCAGCAGAGAACCTGTGCACTGTCCCTTAAGCTGTCGGAGATAGAGCTTGTAAAGAGTATCACAGGAGATACCCCGGTATTACTGCTTGATGATGTATTTTCGGAGCTTGATGCAAACAGACAGAATTATCTTTTAGACAGTATAAGTGACGTACAGACCATCGTCACATGTACGGGACTTGATGAATTTATAAATAACCGTTTTCACCTGGACAAGGTATTCTATGTGACTAACGGACATGTTATAGAGAAAAACTGAGTTTGCTGTGCAATAGGTGTGCAGTGACGAATTGATGTATATGGAGGCGCTGTTGCCGTATATATCAGAATTTCATAATATTTTAGTTAGCGCAGAAATGAGGAAAGCATGGAAAATAACTACGGAGCTGACCAGATACAGATTTTGGAGGGGCTTGAGGCTGTAAGAAAAAGACCCGGAATGTATATCGGCAGTACATCATCGAAGGGACTTCATCATTTGGTATATGAGATAGTTGACAATTCAGTGGATGAGGCATTGGCAGGCTACTGTACGGAAATTGATGTACAGATTAACGCAGACAATTCAATTACCGTGACGGACAACGGAAGAGGTATTCCGGTAGGAATCAACGCAAAATCCGGACTTCCTGCGGTACAGGTTGTGTTTACGATACTTCATGCCGGCGGAAAGTTCGGCGGTGGAGGCTACAAGGTATCAGGAGGTCTGCACGGTGTAGGTGCGTCCGTTGTCAATGCTCTTTCCGAGTGGCTTGAGGTAAGAGTGTGCCGTGATGGCAGCATATATGAGCAGAGATATGAGAGAGGCAAGGTAATGTACCCTCTTAAGATTGTCGGAAGCTGCGACCCTGAAAAGACCGGAACGAAGGTTACATTCCTGCCGGACAAGGAAATCTTTGAGGATACGGTATATGATTTTGACGTATTGAAGAACCGTCTCAGAGAAATGGCATTTCTCACAAAGGGAATCAAGATTATTCTCAGGGATGACAGAGAGGATAAAAAAGAGAAGGTGTTCCACTATGAAGGCGGTATAAAGGAATTTGTCCAGTACTTAAACCGCAGCAAGACTCCGCTCTATGAGAATGTTATTTACTGTGAGGGCACTGTAAACAATATTTCTGTTGAGGTTGCTTTCCAGCACAATGATGACTACAACGAGAGTATTTATTCATTTGTAAATAATATCAATACGCCTGAGGGTGGTATGCACCTTACAGGCTTTAGAAATGCCATAACAAAGACCTTCAATGACTATGCGCGTTCTAACAAGCTTTTAAAGGACAGCGAACAGAATCTTACCGGAGAGGATATAAGAGAGGGTCTTACCGCCATTGTGAGTGTGAAGATTGAGAATCCTCAGTTCGAAGGACAGACGAAGCAGAAGCTTGGAAACAGTGAGGCGCGAGGAGCAGTTGACAATGTTGTAACAGAACAGCTTACATATTTCCTTGAGCAGAATCCGACAGTTGCCAAGATGATATGCGAGAAATCACTTCTTGCCCAGAGGGCGAGGGAGGCTGCAAGAAAGGCGCGTGACCTCACAAGAAGGAAGACTGCTCTTGAATCGATGAGCCTTCCGGGTAAGCTTGCCGACTGTTCAGACAAGGACCCTAAGAATTGTGAGATATTTATCGTAGAGGGTGATTCCGCCGGAGGTTCGGCTAAGTCTGCGCGAAGCCGTGCCACACAGGCTATTCTTCCTCTCAGAGGAAAGATACTCAATGTGGAGAAGGCAAGACTTGACCGTATACTTGGAAATGCAGAGATAAAGGCCATGATTACTGCCTTCGGAACAGGCATACATGAGGATTTTGATATAAGCAGACTTCGTTATCACAAGATTATCATTATGACCGATGCCGATGTCGACGGTGCGCATATCGCTACGCTTATGCTCACCTTCCTGTATCGATTTATGCCTGAGCTTATCAAGCAGGGCTACGTATATCTTGCACAGCCGCCTCTTTATAAGCTTGAGAAAAACAAGAAGGTATGGTATGCGTATTCCGACGAGCAGCTCAATGACATTCTTACCGAGGTAGGACGTGACCAGAACAACAAGATTCAGCGTTACAAGGGACTTGGTGAGATGGATGCAGACCAGCTCTGGGAGACTACAATGGACCCTGAGAAGAGAATCTTAAAGAAGGTATTCTACGATGAGGACTACGCTTCTGAGATTGATGTGACCTTCTCAACTCTCATGGGTGACAATGTGGAGCCGAGAAGAGAGTTCATTGAGGCGAATGCGAAGTTCGTGAAGAATCTTGATATATAAATTATAAATATTTGGAGGAGAATTTAATGGATGAACATATCTTTGATAAGGTTCATGATGTAGACCTCAAAAAGACTATGGAGGACTCATATATAGACTACGCGATGAGTGTTATTGCCGCGAGGGCACTTCCTGATGTAAGAGATGGTCTTAAGCCGGTACAGCGTAGAATACTTTACTCTATGATAGAGCTCAACAATGGTCCGGACAAGCCACATAGAAAGTGCGCGCGTATTGTCGGTGATACAATGGGTAAATATCACCCACATGGTGATTCATCTATCTATGACGCTTTGGTAAAGCTTGCACAGGATTTCTCAACTAGATATCCGCTTGTAGATGGTCATGGTAACTTCGGTTCAGTAGATGGTGATGGTGCCGCTGCCATGCGATATACGGAGGCGAGACTCAGTAAGATTTCTATGGAGATGTTGGCTGATATCGATATGGATACGGTTGATTTTACACCGAACTTCGATGAGACGGAGAAGGAGCCAGCAGTGCTCCCATCAAGATACCCGAATCTAATGGTGAATGGAACCTCCGGTATCGCTGTAGGTATGGCTACCAATATTCCGCCGCACAATCTCCGCGAGGTTATCGCCGCTGTTGTCAGGATTATCGACAACGAGGTTGAGAATGACAGGGAGACAGATATAGAAGAGCTCATGGACATTGTCAAGGGACCTGATTTCCCTACAGGAGCCATGGTTATCGGAAAGAGAGGAATCGAGGAGGCATACCGCACAGGACGAGGCAAGATTAAGGTTCGTGCAGTGACTGACATAGAGGCTATGCCTAATGGCAAGAGCCGTATTATCGTGTCTGAGATTCCGTATATGGTCAACAAGGCAAATCTTATCCAGAAGATAGCGGAGCTTGTCAAGGATAAGAAGATAGATGGAATAACAGACTTAAGAGATGAGTCCGACAGACAGGGTATGAGAATATGCATTGAGCTGCGCAAGGATGCCAATGCAAACATAGTTTTAAACCAGCTCTACAAGCATACGCAGATGCAGGATACCTTCGGTGTGATTATGCTTGCGCTTGTGGACCAGCAGCCTAAGGTATTGAACCTCAAGGAGATGCTAGGTTATTACCTTCTCCACCAGAAGGATGTTGTCACAAGAAGAACACGCTATGAGCTTAACAAGGCTGAGGCGCGTGCACACATCTTAGAGGGCTTGATGATAGCTCTTGACAATATCGATGAGGTCATAAGCATAATCAGAAGCTCTGAGAATGTTGCCGCTGCTAAAGCAAGGCTCATTGAACGCTTCGGTCTTTCTGATGCACAGGCACAGGCTATCGTTGATATGCGTCTTAGAGCGCTTACAGGCTTAGAGAGAGAGAAGATTGAGCAGGAGTTAGCTGCACTCAGGGCGAGAATAGAGGAGTTGAAGGAGATTTTAGCAGACGAGAAGAAGCTTCTTATGGTCATCCGTAAGGAGATTATTGCAATCTCCGATAAATACGGTGATGACAGAAGAACATCCATCGGCTATGATGAGTCCGAAATCAATATGGAGGACCTGATTCCTGATGAGAGCACAGTTATCGCTATGACTAATCTCGGATATATCAAGAGAATGACACTTGATAACTTCAAGAACCAGAACAGAGGCGGACGCGGAATAAAGGGCATGCAGACGATAGATGAGGACTACATAGAAGACCTGTTTATGACAACAACGCACAAGAATCTCCTGTTCTGTACAAGCCTTGGACGTATCTACCGAATGAAGGCTTATGAGATACCGGAGGCGGGCCGTACCGCAAGAGGAACAGCTATTGTGAATCTCCTACAGCTTATGCCGGGTGAGAAGATAAGTGCAATCATACCTGTGAATGGTATAAAAGATGACACATATCTTTTTATGTGCACCAAGAACGGTATTGTAAAGAGAACTCCGGCAAAGGAGTATGCCAACATTCGTAAGACCGGTATACAGACAATCACACTCAGGGATGATGATGAGCTTATCGAGGTTAAGGAGACAGACGGAAACAAGGATATAATACTTGTGACAAAGCTTGGTATGTGTATACGCTTCAATGAGCAGGATGTAAGACCTACCGGAAGAAGTGCCATGGGTGTAATCGGTATGAACCTTATCGCCGGTGATGAGGTTGTCGGAATGCAGCTTGACACTCAGGGTGAGGAGCTTTTAATAGTTTCCGAAAACGGTCTCGGAAAGAGAACAAAGACTGAAGAATTTACCGTACAGCACAGAGGCGGTAAGGGAATCAAGTGCTATAAGATTAACGATAAGTCCGGAAATGTAATAGGTGTAAAGGCCGTTAACCAGGGCAGAGAGATTATGATAATCACAACAGAGGGTGTCATAATACGTATGCAGGTAGCAGGAATATCGGTGCTTGGCAGAAATACATCGGGCGTCAAGCTTATAAATCTTGACGAGGGTGTCAAGGTTGCTAAGGTAGCTAAGGTTCGCGAGGGAGATGAGACGAAGGAAGAGGACGATGATGCTGCACAGGCTGATGGAACAGTTGAAGAATAATAAGAAAAGCGTATTTAACCATGCAGCACAGATTATCATTCTGCTTGTGGTAATAAAGTATTTCTATGACATGATTAACCCAATAATTAAGGTTGCACAATATAGTCATCCTACCATGGATGACTATTGGATGACGACATACGTGCATGAACAATGGCTGGAGAATCATTCGGTCTTAGGCTTTATTGCCGCAGCATTCAGGTATGCGATAGGGATTTACAAGACATGGGATGGCAATTTCTTAAGTATGTTCATCACAAGCATGTCACCTGCGGTATTCGGAGATTATGCGTATTCCTTCACGTTCTATTTTATGTTCGTGACATTCTGTACAGGCTCACTTGCCGCAATGTATGCCATACTCTACAGGAGATTCCGTATGCCTTTAATCAACTGTGTGAGCATGACAATGCTGTTTATCGCATTTTTTATGAACTTTCTTGTCAATGCGGGCGAAGGTCTGTACTGGTGGCCGGGTGTCGCCAACTATACCTTCTTTTTTGGTATGTTTATGTTTGCGCACAGTATGTCTGCACTATATTGGGAGAGCCATAGGAAGGTATTTCTTGTTGTTGCAAGCATATTTATGCTTTTGGTAGGACTAGGAAATCCTTTTACGTCACTTGTCAGTGCGTGTCTGTGTGCGTATGAGGCTGCATTTACAATCTATGAGAAGAGGACTGCAAAGACGCTCAACTGGATTCCGCTTGCATGTGCAGTTGTGGGACTTATAGTTGTGGTGGCTGCTCCGGGAAACAAGAGCAGAATGCCGATTGGACATCTTAGCGTCTTTGAGACAATCAAGGGCTGCTTCGTTGATGGAACTAAATTTATAAATGCGATGAACAAGCCTCCAATGTATTTTTATTATGGGATGACGGCGATTATCTCCTTCTGGAGCTTTTATGGGTGTTCGGATGGAAGGGAGAGAAAATTTAAGCTTCCGATTCCGGTAAGTGTTCTGCTTCTTTGTCTCTACTACGCCTCATTTTCTCCTACAAAGTACACACAGTCCGGCTATTACGGAAGGGTGCTTGACACCAATTTCTTTGTAATGATGACGATGTTCACAATTATTATCATGTATCTGTGTGCGTGGGTGGCACTGTGGCTGAAGGGAAGGTTTAATAAGGCGGCGGTTAACTATGTGGTTGGATTTATCGCAGTGTGCACAGTTATATTGAGTGTGAAGACCTTGAAAAAGCCGGATTACCTCAATACGTCGGTGGCGTCCATGGCAGCAGGAGCACTGCAGTTCGGAACGGTTCAGGAGTATGACAGGATACTTGATGAGAGATATGAGGAGCTGGTAAACAGCCCTTATTGGGATGTATATATCACAAGAGCACCTTATGTTCCTATGTTTTACCATGATGATGATTCTTCGCGTCAGGCAATAGCAGATTATTACAGAAAGAATGTAATCATAGCTGAATAAAAGTCAGGAGAATAGCGATGAGAAATATTAGTGCTGAAATTATAACAAATAACATCAAAGAAATGTGCATAGAGGCGAACCATTTTCTCTCGCCGGATATGAAGAGGGTATTTGAGAAGGCTGCCGATGAGGAGACTTCCGCACTTGGAAAACAGATTCTGGGTCAGCTTAGGGAGAATCTTGAGATTGCAGGCACAGATATGATTCCGATATGCCAGGATACCGGAATGGCTGTTGTATTTATGAAGGTAGGACAGGATGTGCATATTGAGGGCGGCTCTCTCTCCGACGCAATCAATGAGGGCGTAAGACAGGGCTATGTGGAGGGCTATCTGCGCAAATCGGTTGTGAAGGATCCTATTGAGAGGGAGAATACCAGGGACAACACTCCTGCTGTTATCCATTATGATATCGTGCCGGGTGATAAGCTTGACATAACGATTGCACCTAAGGGCTTCGGAAGCGAGAATATGAGCCGCGTGTTCATGTTAAAGCCTGCAGATGGAATAGAGGGTGTTAAGGATGCGGTACTCACAGCGGTCAAGGATGCGGGACCTAACGCATGTCCGCCTATGGTTGTCGGTGTCGGCATAGGGGGTACCTTTGAGAAGTGTGCGCTTCTTGCAAAGAAGGCTCTTACAAGGGATTTGGATGGGGAAAGACCATCGGGCTATGTGCGTGAGCTTGAGGATGAGCTGCTTGAGAAAATCAACGCTCTCGGAATCGGTCCGGGAGGACTTGGAGGCTCTAAGACGGCACTTGCTGTGAATGTTGAGACGTACCCGACACATATTGCCGGGCTTCCGGTGGCGGTCAATATATGTTGTCATGTTAACAGACATATGCATAGGGTGATATAGAAAGAGTTTTATAGAGAGGTTAATATGAGGCTGGGGTTTCAGAACAAAAAACAGAAGGTTATACTATTTGTACTTGGCTTGGAAATGCTGATTCTGCTGGTACTGATTGGAACACTTTTTATACCTGAAAAAAGCTATGTCCTGAGTGACAGGGAAAATAGCATAACACTTCCGTATGGGCATTACTTTTTAAATTGTGAATATAGTATTTCAAGTGACACTGATTATGCTAACTATCTTTATATCTTAAATGATAGTGGAAATTCGGACGGAATTCAGAATACAGTAAATTTTCTGCATCACGAAAAGAATGAGTGGAAAACGGAGTTCTGGATTACCGAACCGCAGTTAAATATCAATTTGGTTGTCATAGAACAATATAAAGATGGACCTTCCGGGTTTTTAAATTATGCATCCTATGAGATAGAGTGTACCAATTATATAACATTTATCAAAATATTGATTATGGTACCGGTAATTGCAGGTACCTTCATAGTTTATCTGATTTTGTCGGGCAGAATTATTATGACATGCCGGAAGGCTGCGTATGCAATGATAATATCGGTGGTATTTCTGATAACATGTGTGCCTTTAGTCGGTGATAATCTCATTAAAGGAGATGATACCGTTATCCATCTGATACGTCTGGAGGGGTTGAAGGCAGGGTACCTTTCGGGTCAGCTGCCGGTAAAGGTAGAGCCGGTTATCAATGGCGGATACGGATATGCTTTTTCAACGTATTATGGAAGCCTGTTTTATAATATTCCTGCAATATTCAGGCTGATGGGCTTTACAATGCAGAATGCATATAAGCTGTTTGTTGTTCTTGTAAATCTAGCTACGGTAATTGTGTCATATTATAGCTTCAGGGTTATCTTTAAAAGAGCGGAGCTTGCACTTGTAGCTGCAATAATGTACAGTATGTCTCTTTTAAGATTGGTGGATTTATATCAAAGAGGTGCAGTCGGAGAATTTACTGCATTGATTTTTCTTCCGCTTATCGTAGCCGGGCTTTGGAAAATATACGCAGTTCCGGTAGATGATAAAAACTATAGCAGGCTGTGGATTATGCCTGTTATAGGATATTTCGGTGTAATAGAGTCACATGTTTTAAGTACGGAGATATTTGGATTGTTTACCGTATTGGCATGCCTTATGCTGTTTAAGAAAACATTCAGAAAGCAGACATTTTTTGTCTTATTGAAGGTAGTTTTAATTTCGATTGTGCTCAATATCGGATATCTGCTTCCATTTATTGAGTCATATATGTTAGAAGATACATATATAAGATCAGGACAGTCTAACAGTGCAAGATTAACATTCTGTCTTGCATTTACAGATTTATTTAAATTTTTCACTAAATTTGTTGAATTTGAAGGCTGGAGAAATTACATGGTTCCGGGACTGGGGCCGACTGTGATTCCTGCAATTATTTTATTTATATGTACGCTCAGAAAAGGAATTAAAAAGCATAAAAAACTTATAATTGTCTCAGCAGTAATAACAGTTATCACTGCAATATTATCGTTGGATATAATACCATATGAAAGAGTGCTCACATATCTTGGAAGTGAACCATCAGGTGTTGCGGTAATTGACTCAATAGCACGAAGTGTCAGCAATATGGTGAAAAACATCCAGTTTGCAATGAGATTCCTCACAGTGGGGACATGTACATATATTGTTTTTGTGACAGCACTCCTTGACCAGTATGATGATGCCGGCAGTGATACAGTGATACTCAGGGTTTCAGAAATAATCATTGTTATGCTCACAGTGCTCCAGTTTATCTGGGCAGCTAAGCTGACAATGAATGAAATGCCGTATATGAACCTGTATACCATGACAGAAAATGATAAAGAGCTGTCCTGTCAGGTAGGTAACTACGAATATCTTCCGAGAAAAGCGGATGGCTATTTTCCTGAGGATTTTCTAAGAGAGGAAGGTCATTATGATGCTACTGATGCGGTGGTTACCGGTTACGAAAAGGAATATACCAATATTTCATTTCATGCAGTAACAGGTGATGAAAAGGGCGAAGTTGAACTGCCATTACTGTATTATAGAGGATATAAAGCCATAAATGCAGATACGGGAGAAAAAATCAGGCTGACCAAGTCAGTGCATGCTCTATTGCTGATTGAATTGGACAGTAATTTCGATGGAGATATCAGAGTATATTATGCAGGCAAGGTGTACTGGCATATCGCGGAAGTGGTATCCGTGATTTCTTTTATACTGATAGTGGTATATGGTATGAGAAGGAGAGACAACGGAGCGGAAGAATAAAAGCTCCACATAATTATATCTTATTTGATTAGGAGACGGAGATGGACAAGCATATTGATGTACCTTTTGATAGCAGTGTATCGACAACACTTAAGGCAGGGGATTATGTATATCTTACGGGAACTATATACACTGCAAGAGATGCAGCGCATAAAAGAATGTACGAAGCTCTTGAAAGAGGTGAAAAGCTGCCTTTTGATGTGAAAAATAATACAATTTACTATATGGGACCGTCACCTGCGCGGGAGGGCAGGCCAATCGGTTCAGCAGGTCCTACAACTGCAAGCAGAATGGATAAGTATGCACCGTCACTTCTTGACCTTGGACTTATAGGCATGATTGGAAAGGGAAAAAGAAATCCAGCTGTCCATGAGGCTATAGTAAGGGATAAGGCAGTATATTTTGCAGCAGTAGGAGGTGCAGGGGCACTTCTGTCTAAGTGTATAACTTCATCGGAGGTAATAGCCTATGATGACCTTGGCACTGAGGCTGTAAGGAAGCTTACCGTAAAGGATTTTCCGGTCATCGTTGTTATTGACTCAGATGGCAGGGATTTGTATGAGGAAATATAGTTCAAAATGTGAGCGGGAGATAGAACATGAACTTTAATTCTTTGTCATTTGCAATATTTTGTCCTATTGTATTTGTCCTGTACTGGGCTGTAAAGGACAGATACAAGTGGATAATACTGCTGGCATCAAGCTATTATTTCTATATGTGCTGGAATGTAAAATACATCGTCCTGATATTCGGAACGACATTGATATCCTACATCTGCGCACTTCTTCTTGAAAAAACAGACAGCAGGAAGAGAAAAAAGATGATTCTTGCGTCGGCTCTTGTGATATGTCTGGGTGTTCTGTTTGTATACAAATATTATAATTTTACAATGGAGACTATAGTCAAGGTGACAGACAGGTTTTCAATACACCTTAACCCGGTGACATCTAAGCTGCTGCTTCCGGTTGGAATATCATTCTATACATTCCAGACACTCAGCTATGTTATCGACGTATACAGAGGGGACTTGAAGGCGGAGCACCATTTCGGAAAGTATGCAGCGTTCATCTCCTTTTTCCCACAGCTTGTTGCGGGACCTATAGAGAGGGCGGATAATCTGCTGCCGCAGATAAAGGAGCCTGAAAAATTCGATTACGATAATGCTGCGTACGGAATGAGACTGGCAATAGTCGGATTTTTTAAAAAGCTGGTTATTGCAGATAACCTTGGAATGTTTGTCGACTACGTGTATCAGGCGGAGTATTTTGCGGGAGTGCATGTCATTCTTGCCATATTTGCTTTCAGTATCCAGATATACTGCGATTTCTCAGGATATTCGGATATTGCGATAGGCACGGCGAAGCTGTTCAACATTAATCTCATAAAGAATTTCGATTCGCCTTATTTTTCGGCATCGGTAAAGGAGTTCTGGAGAAGATGGCATATATCACTGTCTAACTGGTTCAGGGATTATCTGTATATTCCTCTTGGTGGGAACAGAAGGGGCTTTATAGTGAGTAAGCTCAACGTGATTTTCGTGTTTCTGGTAAGCGGCTTGTGGCACGGAGCGGGCTGGAACTATGTTGTGTGGGGCGGCATGCATGGAGTGGCACAGCTATTCAACAACAGGAAGGTCAACAAAAATGTGAAACACAATGCAGTGTGGTGGTTAAAGGTGCTGCTTACATTTCTGTTTGTCACGTTGACATGGATGGTGTTCCGGCTTGGAATCACTGAAACTGTAAATATGCTGTCGGGACTTAGCTGGAGGTGGTGTTCGTTTTCCGAGAGCATGGACAGGATTGTAGATAACACGCTGCTTACACATGCCAAGCTGGCACTTGTGGCAGTATGCGCGATTCTTTTAATGGTCTATGACTATTTTTCGCTGAAAAGAGATCTGTTGAAGGAGTTTGGCAGGCTAAATGTGGTGGTAAGGTGTGCGGTATACGTATTTATGATTATGTTCATACTGTTTGAAATGCCTCTTGTTGTCACATCACGTTTTATATACTTTCAGTTTTAGGATATTATGGAGTGGTTTTTACATGAAAAAATTCATAATAAGAGTTGTGTGCGTTCTGTTGGTATCGGCGATTCTTTTACAGGGGGTGCAGGTATGGTACAGAAAAAATATTGATGAGATGAGGCGCTTCTCAAATGTGCCGAACAAGATAATGGTTGCGAATATCGGCAGCAGCCACGGCGAATGTGATTTTGTTTACGATGACCTTGAGACGCAGGGTATAACAGGTTTTAACTTCGGTATTCAGGCGCAGACGGTAGAGTATGACGAAAAGGTATTTGATAACTTTGTCGGAAAGATGGCGAAAAATTCATATCTAATTATCCCTATATCATATATGACATTCATGCTGTCAGATGACAGCCTTGACGAGGAGACGTTCAAGCTAAAAAACTACAGGTATTACAGCTTTATGAAGTATCGTAACATGATAGGAGTGACCTTCAAGGAGTATTTCAAGGTGAAGTACCTTGCGTTTTTCAAGACAGATATGCGCATACAGCTTGCAAATTATTTTGAGGCGTTTTTCATGGGCGAAAAGACTGAGAGTGAGGTGCGGGTAAGCTCAGATATGCTGGGGATGAACCTGAGTGACATCGAACACAATGCCGCGGA
>ENA-UOJA01002342-UOJA01002342.1-human-gut-metagenome-genome-assembly--contig:-C19-NODE-2342-length-13191-cov-50.702269_pt1 | contig 13191 bp, 8 predicted proteins | sample MGYA00242337_ERZ723884 | MGnify/ENA metagenome assembly ERZ723884
GGAACGAAGATGTGAAAGGAGAAGATGCCAAGGCTGCTTTCCAGCGCGAGATGATTTTCCCTATCGGCGAACCGAACACCGCTTATGCAAAATACTTCAAGGGCAACAGTTATCTGGCACAAATATCTGACAGTCAGATACCTTTCTTCAACGTAACCTTTGAGCCAGGTTGCCGCAACAACTGGCACACACACCACGCTACAAAGGGTGGCGGACAGATGCTGGTAGGTGTAGCTGGACGTGGCTGGTATCAGGAAGAAGGCAAGCCTGCGCAGGAAATCCTTCCCAGCACAGTCATCCATATTCCTGCCAACGTGAAGCATTGGCATGGTGCTGCAAAAGACAGCTGGTTTGCCCACCTCGCCTTTGAAATACCTGGCGAGAACACCTCCAACGAGTGGCTGGAGGCTGTTAGCGATGAGGAGTATGACAAGCTAAAATAAGTATCTTTTTTAAAATGATAGAGGCTATTGTCGAGTAGGTTGTTTAAATTATTGATATAGTTATGAGGAACTTTGATTACATGGCCCCGACTCGCCTGATTTTCGGCGAGAATGTTATTGCGAAACTCCCTGAGGTGATGGGCGCAATCGGAAAGAGAGTCCTGCTGACCTATGGCGGTGGCAGCATCAAGAAGATTGGTCTTTACGACAGCGTGAAGGAACTGCTGGAGGACTTCGAGATCGTCGAACTTCCTGGCATTCAGCCCAATCCGAAGTATGATCCAAGCGTGCTCGACGGTGTGCGTCTCTGCAAGGAACACGATATCGATGTGATCTTGTCGGTGGGCGGCGGAAGTGTTCTGGACTGCTCCAAAGCCATTGCAGCGGGTGCTTGCTATGACGGAGATCCTTGGGACCTTATTTCCTATAAAGTTAAGGCGAAGAAAGCTCTTCCTATCGTTGACATCATTACGTTGGCCGCTACTGGCAGCGAATATGACTGCGGCGGAGTTATCTCTCGCACGGAGACTAATGACAAAATCGGTTATATCGATCCATTGCTCTTTCCGGTCTGCTCATTTCTGGATCCCCGCTACACGTTCACCGTATCGAAGAAACAGACTGCTGCAGGCTGTGCTGATGCCATGAACCATATCATGGAACAGTATTTCTGCGAAGACACGACATTGCTTAATGACGGATTCTGCGAGGCCGGCTTGAAGAGCCTGATGGTCAATGCCAGGAAGTGTCTTGAGAATCCTGAGGACTATACCGCCCGTGCCGAGATGATGTTCGCCTGCACCCTCGGCTGCAATGGCATCTATGCCCTTGGAAACAGCGAATCTGGCTGGCCTATGCATGCCATTGAGCATGCCCTGAGCGCCTACTACGACATTACCCACGGCGAGGGCCTGGCCATCATAACGCCACGCTGGATGCGTCATATCCTATCTGACCGCACACTGCCTCGCTTTGTGAAATACGGTGTCAATGTTTTCGGCATTGATCCGTCGCTGCCTGAGCGCGAGATAGCTGAAAAGGCCATTGACGCGACTTATGCTTTCTTTGAGTCAATCGGCATCCCGATGCATCTGCGGGAGGTCGGCATCGGCGAGGAACGCCTCGACGAGATGTCTCACCATATCGCCGTGAATGAGGGCCTGGAAAACGCATGGGTTCCACTCTTGGAGAAAGACATCAAGGAGATACTTGTCGCGTCGTTGTAAGGCAAGTGTTGATGCAAAGATTCTGACTTGAAGAGATGTCATAAAAAAGTTGTTCTATATACTGTATTCAAGCATATCTGCATATCATTAAAAAAAGTCCCGATAAGATTCTTACCGGGACTTTAATGCCAGAACTTTTGTCGAGTTTCGTTGTGCACATATCAACAAACCCGTACTCACTGGCAATGCGAAGGTACGACTAAAATCTGACAACGTCAATTATTATTGGATAATATTTGCATTAAAGGTCCGGATTATTGGCAATGCACTAAAAAAAGTATCTTGGCAGCATTAACAACAGACGAGGCGCTACATGTAGTGTGAGAGAAGATGCTCGATACGGCGCTTCATCTCATCGCGGACAGGCTGCGGGGAGATGACTTCCAGATTGGCGTAGGTCATCAGGACACTGTACAGCTCATTGTTCGGCCTGACGGTCAGACTTACATACCCCGTGCCGTCCTCGATCCACACCTTTTGGCTGGTATGTACCGGCTTGGTATTCATACGGTACCAGTCGTACTTGGACTTCATATCATTGAGATCCGCCTTCAGAATCACCTCCACCGGCTCCTCATTGTACCGTGAGACACCTATTATATCTGAAAAGTAATTTTCGAAATCCACATACCATTCCTTATCCGGCCTGTTCAGCTTCAGATTACCGGACCGCAACCTGTCGACATCTATCTTGAGCACACCATCCGGCGGAATTTCTATTCGGTCAATGGCAAGATTCCTCAGCCCGGGCTCATCCCTGACACCATTGTTGTCAGCAATTCTGTAAGCCCATCCCATAAGGAACCACCTGTTGAGATACTGTTTCAGATACCAAGGCTGAAAGTCAATGTCCTTGACCTCCATGTAGGCTGCATTGTACTTGAGGCTTAGCGGATGCCCTTCACGGATATGGCGGTACAAACTCCAGAGCAGATTCCTGTTGCGCAGACGAGGATTGCTCTCAAAACTGATGAGCTGCTGCATCAGCTTTCCTCTCCCCTCCAGCTGACGTTTCAGTTTCTTAACCACTGCATCCACGCTTACAAGCCCGCTGATGGACTCCAAGAACTCCAGCGTGTACTCCAGGTCCGCATAACTCTGACTCGGGACCAATGTGCCATTGAATGTCTTGGAATCACGCGCATAGCGATACCTGACCGGCCTACCGGACCGTTTGTCGATCTTCACGCCATCCAGTCTGGAGAGGAAGCCGATGTCCTTGTATATGGTAACCCGGGAAACGGTCACCTGCCTACCGCTTTCCTCCGAAATGGTCTTTTCGCAGACGGAAATCATATCTTCAATCGTGCTCCACTCTTCGGAGCAAAGGAGGTTGTCAATGGCTCGATACCTCAGTGTTGCATTCTTGTTTGCCGGCATAGCTGCATCTGTAAACAATAGGTTTACAAATATAAATAAAAGACGCTTATTGTCAATGTTTTTGAGCGTCAAAGTTTCATAGGTTCTTTTTTCTGCCTAATTTTTATTATATTTTTGCAGCACCCTCAAAAAGACAAACAATCATTATATAAATAACATGACAGAATTCGCTTCCAATCTCGAGCGTACAGAGCACGCTCGCCTTCGTTCTGACGCCTTCCGCATTGTATCCTCAGCCATAAGTCACTACAATGCAACTGGTTACGCATGGCTCGACCATAATGAGAAGGCGGATATTGTAAGCGACGCCATCGCCAAAGCGTTAGAGACCTTCAATCCCGAGAAAAACACTACTTTCCACACTTGGGTAAACCGCTTAGCCTGGCAGATGACATGCAACAGACTCTCTTCACATCACGACACCTGCAGTATCACCAATTACACAGAAGATGAAGAAGAAGTCGAGATGCCTGCATTCACGAACTGGGTTACAGCTGAGGACGAGGTAGTTGCCTGGGAGACGTCCCACAGGATTGACAATTTCGTGAATTCGCGCAGCGAGGAGGACAGCATCATCTTCACTATGGACCGCGACGGATACTCCGCAAAGGAAATCGCTGAGTTCTTGGGAATGAGCATCCGCAACATCTATGTCAGACTGTCCAGAGCCAAGAAGGCAGTCGCCAAACATCTTGCCGCATAACAAGACTAGAGCGTCTTAACCTAACAGAAGAACTTTCCACTGCCAAGGAATGGCAGTGGAATGAGTTTAATTTGCAAATGAAAAACTACACGAATCATGGTACCTATATCAGTAAATAGCAGCGAGAACAACACATAGACAGAGACATTGCTCGGAAATCTCAATAAAATCATAAACTCGACAAGGAAAACAATGAGGGGTAAGGAGAGGAAACACCAGGATGATCAGGAGATCTCTTTGGTCGAACTGGCGGGAAAACTCACGAAATTGACTGAACCGGTAGGCGAAATCCTTGGGCTCAGCCATATCCAGTGCATAATTTTTGCCGCAATGATAGAGAAATGCTGCAGATACCGGTTTGACTTGTCAGACATTGCCAATGAGATAGGCATAAGCTACATACAACTTATCTCGTTCAATGAAGACATTGAAGACCTCAAGAAAAAAGGCTTCATCAAAATAGACAAGGATAAAAACATCTCAGTTCCCAAGCCCGTCATCAATGCACTGGCCAAGAACACGCCATATCATAAACCTGCGACTACAGGACTGAACACCCTAACAATGATGCGCCGGTTCAATGATATCTTCAGTGATATCAGCAGTGATATTCTCGATGACGAGGACGCTATAGCCGAGCTCGACAAACTTGTCATGGACAACCCGGACACAGCCTACTCAAAGACATGCAAGGAGCTCAAGATAATGTCCTACAAAAATATAGAGCGACAGTTGTTCTACGGACTCAGCAACTTATTCTACAGTGATGATGACGACAAGATCATGTGGTCGCAGGTAGCCGAGCTCTTCAGCCAGGAAGACAGCTATGACTTGATCAAATTCAACGCGGCAAGAGAGGAACTTGGACTGATGAAAAAAGGCATTGTCGAATACACATCCGACAGCGGGATCAAGAGCAAGGATGAAATCCACATATCCGACGACATAAAACGCAGAATCTTTGCCGATGCGGGCACGTTCACCGGCCGCAAGCAGCAGATAGCCGGCACTATCGAGTGCAAGAGCATTGCCCCGAAGGAGCTTTTCTACGAGAAGCACGAGGCGGACCAGGTCGCGACGCTCGAAAGGATGCTTACGGAAGAAGGCTACAAGTCCGTATGCGAAGCACTTAAGAAAAAGAATCTCCGTACCGGGCTCACTGTGCTGATGCATGGCGCCCCCGGCACGGGAAAGACGTCCTGTGTATATGAGCTCGCACGCAGAACCGGACGAGACATCATCATCGCGGACGTGAGCAAGATCAAGAACTGCTATGTGGGTGAAACCGAGAAGAACATCAAGGCACTTTTCGATGACTACAAGCGCAGCGTGAACGAGGACGGGCGGCCTAAGATTCTCCTTTTCAATGAAGCGGATGCCATCTTCGGCGTACGCAAGGAAGGGGCTACCGATGCCGTGGACAAGATGGAAGGCAGTCTGCAGAACATTATCCTCCAGGGAATGGAGGACCTCGAGGGCATACTCATCGCCACCACCAACCTCACAGGTTCTCTGGACAAGGCATTCATGAGGAGATTCCTCTACAAAATCGAATTCTCCAGGCCATCCGCAGCCTGCAAAAAGAAAATCTGGAAGTCAATGCTTCCCGAGCTCTCCGATGCACAGGCCATCGAACTCGCGGAAGAGTATGAGGCATTCACCGGAGGAAATATCGAGAACATATGCCGCAAGAAGATGATTCAGAGCATCATAGATGGCATTGAACCGAACTTCGAGGACATAAAGTCTTTCTGCGACGACGAAATAATCGGCGCCAAGGCCAATGTGAAGAAAATAGGATTTTAGAGCCGATGATCCTTGTACGTATCACACTGGGTGCGGATCATGTCGGTTCAGAACTCTCTTACGGGTTCTGCCGTGACGGGCAGGGCCGCTTCATACCGTTCTCGCAAAAGCATCGCGACAGCCTTAAGGAAGCTTATCTCGAGGAACTCAATGAAGCTGAAATCATCGCAACTGAAAAGATTCAGCAGCAATACTTTGTCTGCCGCAAGCGCAGAGACATAGCGCTGATTGAGTATCCGTCCTTAAGTCTGATTGTCAGCAAGGAGCTGGGCAAGAGGCATATTCCTTATATATTGGAAACAGTTATGGACGAGAACATCTTGACTGTCCATATTACTTCCGAGTATTTCTTCGATATTCCTCTTAGTCTCGAGAACGTAGAAAAGACGACTGACCTGCTGGAATACTTTATAATGCGCCCTGACTGTGCAAAGAGAGAAATGCCTGAAATCCGCAAGCGTTATGATCCCAAATTAGCCAGTTCTTGGAAAGAAGCAGCATCTTTAGGGAAAGTCATTTAAGTTTTGCATGTCCGACGGTGGTTGGGGGAATTCTTTTTTCCTTTATCAAAGGTACGATATTTCTATTACGTTATCAATCAATTTATTGAGGAATCGTTGAGCACTTCCCGACACTCACCGTCACTGTATTCCCAGAGGCTGTCGCAGACATCATTCGCACTTAGCAAACCGAAATCGTCCAAATCGCTCAACCCTCCGAAAGCTCCGCCGATGTTCAATCCATAGAATTTCATTCCGGAAGCCTTCTGCTCATCTATCAGACCTTTCACTGAATCGTCAATCTGGCCCCATCCGAAATCCGAGATACAGAGGATATCCGCCGTGTCGAACTTCTTCTCCCTCGGCATTATATCCTGAAAAAGCCACTCGAACATGGCATTTTCGTCATTTCCTCCCATAGAGACATCGGAAAGAAACTCGAGAAGTTTGCTCCGGTCATTTCCCAGCGAATCCACACGCATCATCTTGTGGGAGTCCGAGTAGGCGACAATCAGGACCTCCCTGTGACGCCGTTTAGCTATAATGGTCACGGCATAGGCCAACTGGATAGCCACCTGCAACGGTTCGCCACTCATGGAAGAACTCTCATCCACGCAGATGATGACAGGTCCGTCCTTATGGTCGTCAGGACGCGAGGCCTGGGATGCTGAAGCAAAAACCTGAAGCCGTTTCTCGGCAAAATTCATGAAGAAGACGTCCTGGGTGGCTTTCTCCGACAAGAGGACCAATTCAGAAGGGAGCAGCGCGGAAAGATTATTGCCGACGGTTATCCCTTCAATGTCACTCTTTGACGCCACTGAAAATCTTCCCCTTGTTTCCGTCACGTCCTCTCCTGCCCTGCCTATAAGCAAGGCGAGCTTCTTCAGGGATTCAGGGATACTGCGAAGGTAAATGTTCTCCCTTCTCTGCTGCTCCAGCTTCGGATCACTGGCGCCGATACCGGTAAAATCGTCATCTTCATCATCATTGACTTCCAAGAATTCCTGAAGTCCGGACATATCTGGACCCATGCCCTCTTTACGCCCTTCATCATTGCCCCCATCGCCCTCCCGGATATTGACTTTTGTCGATAGATTTCCCTCCAGATCCATTCTGGCCTTCTTTCGAGCCTTCTGCGACGACTCATATATCCGCCTCCTTCTTTCCATAAGCGCCAACCAGAGCGAGAAGAATTCCTCTATCAGTTTATTCATTCTTTCTTCCGTCAGACGCCCAGCCGCACGTTCACTTTCGAGCCTGTCCGCAAACGCTTCCAATTCATTGGACGCATCCTCCCGCCACATCATGACGGGCTTTGCCGTATCCAGAAAGCGTTTGTCAGCCATCACATTCAAGACAGTCCGGCGGACAGGGTTGTCTTCCACCTCGGCCCGATCCAGCAGAAACTGCGAGATGTCACTGCCTGAGAATTTGGCGACAGCCACTGCCAATGTCATTGACCGTATCAACTTATCTTCCGCCATTATACTTCTGCAATGTCTTTGTCATCAATGAATAGTGTTGGATGTCCGCCAGGAACACATTGTCTTCGACCTGCCGACGGAACTCCGCGAGCATAAGACCGGCGCCACCAATGGCCGAACTTGACATGGAGGCATCAGCGCATGCAACTGCCACGGCGTTCTTCTTCCGTAGCCGATAGACATAATTATTGATGGCCACAGCCCCGCTTCTCGGGGACTTTATAAGAAACGAGCCCTCCGACTCTCCGGCAAGGTCCACCAGGTCGTTCCCTACAAAGCGACCTGGGACGGCTTCCGGCGTAAGCTTGTTGTAATCGGTAATTCTGATCCTGAGGGACTCCCCTCCTGCATCAATGATATAATGGACACCATCCGGGGAGAAGAATTCTTCCTGACCGCTGCGACTTGACGGACTTGTCTGACGTCTTGTGACCGGCCAGGTCATAGAATCCTTGATAATGGTCTTGGCAAGTTCCTCACATATGTCCTTCCCGACTTTGGGAATCTGGCTGTCGTGATCCCATATCATGTGTTCCAGCAGCAGACAATCGGAGTAATCCACTTGACACCGCCCGTTCAGGAGAGCGGACATCCGCATAATTCCCAATATCTTCTTCCACCGGCGGTCCGACACATACGGCACCTCGTGCTCATCTGAGTCGTTTTCCTGCGCCTGTCTTACAATCAGTGTCCTCAGGTTATAGATAAAATCCATTATGCTCTCCGGAACATCTATGTCTCTTGAACGGGAAATCAGCGACCGGTATTCTTCATCACTGAATGCCAGCTCCCTATCCACACTCGGTTCCGCACTCCTTCCGGACAGCAGAGCCCTGAAATTCAGCCGGTCACCTATGGGACGCACAATATAGCGGATAAGGAAACGGTCCCAAAGTGCTTCAAGGCCTTCCCCTTCAGCCGGAAGCTCATTCGATGCCGAGATGATGCCTTTCAGGGGCAGTTTCAAATCCTTGTCACCGTTGCGGAATATCTTCTCATTGATGGCAGTCAGCAGCGAATTCTGTATTGACGGGCCGGCCTTCCAGATTTCATCCAGGAACACGATATCCGCTGTCGGCAAATAGCCGTCAGTCACTCTCTCATACGTGTCACCGTCCTTCAGTTTACTGATGGAGACGGGACCGAATATCTCATCCGGTGTGCTGAAACGGCTCATCAGGTACTCAAAGCTGCGGGCATCGCGGAATGCCATTTTCAGTCTCCGCGCCACCATGCTTTTCCCGACACCCGGCACACCCAACAGAAAGATGCTCTCGCCCGAGAGCGCAGCAAGCAGGCTGAGGCCAATGACCTCGTCACGTTCATAGGCCCCGGCACTCATCGCATCCAAAAGGCTTATAATCCGGTCTCTAAGATTGTTTGTCATATCTTGTTTTAATCGGTGAAACCATATCCAGGACATCATCCATTGTCAACTTCGAACTGTGGTCAGTTCCCGCCAGGATGGCATCCGAAATCTCTTTCTTCGTTTCATGCAGACGCAGGATCTTCTCCTCAATGGTATGCTGCGACACCAGCCTGATGACCGTCACCGCACGTCCCTGTCCCAGGCGGTGAGCCCTGTCCTCGGCCTGCTTCTCTATGGACGGATTCCACCACGGGTCGGCGATGATGACATAGTTCGCCGCAGTAAGATTCAGTCCCAGTCCTCCTGCCTTCAGGCTCACAAGGAAGATCGGACAGACGCCGGACTGGAACTTCGTTACAAGCATCTTACGTTCCTGAAGCGGAGTGCTGCCATCCAGATAGAGGTAATTGTACCCTTCCTTCGTGAGCATCCTGCCGATGATGTCCAGGAATGAAGTGAACTGTGAAAAGATGATCACGTTGTTGTTTCCTCCCGCCATCAATGTGGACATGATGTCTTTCAGGGCATCCACCTTGGAAGAGCCTCCCTTCCATCCCGCAGTAACCAATTCCATCGCATTGGCCATGAGGCGAAGACGTGTCAGCTCTGCAAAGAACTCCACCTTGATATCCCGTGCAAGTGTCCTTTCCTTGGCGGTTTTTCTCTTCTTGTACTTGAGTTCAAGCCTCTTTCGAGCCTCCTCATACACAGCCATCTCATTGACACTCAGGTGGACCGGATGCAGATAGCTCACCTTGTCCGGAAGGTCTCCCAGCACCTGTTCCTTGGTCCGACGGAGAATGAACGGCTGGGTAAGCCCCTTGAGCAGTTCCGTCTTGTAATCATCCATCTCAGGTCCGTTGATGTATTTGTCCCGGAAAGTGGCCCAAGATCCTAAAAGCCCCGGATTGATGAACTGCATCAGGTTCCAGAGTTCTCCCATATGATTCTGCACCGGCGTTCCCGTAAGAATCAGCCGGCTTCCGGCCTGGAGAGACATCGCAGCCTGTGACATCCGCGTCGTTCGGTTCTTTATCTGATGGGCCTCGTCAAGGCACACCACGTTCCAGCCGACAGACTTGAGCAAATCAATGGATGTCACCATTACGCCATAACTGACCAGGAACAGATCCCCGGCCACAGCACTCTCTATCGCAGTTTTTCTGTCCTGCACCTCATTCAGGACCGTAACATTCAGCGAAGGAGCGAAGCGCTCGGCTTCGGCAGCCCAGTTGGGGACAATGGATGTGGGCGCAACCACAAGGGATGGTCCCGTATCTTTCTTATGAAGCAGAAATGCCAATGCCTGTACGGTTTTCCCAAGGCCCATGTCATCGGCAAGACAGGCTCCGGCACCCCAGCTGTCAAGACGCACCATCCACTGGTAACCCTGCATCTGGTAATCACGCAATGTCGCGCCAAAACCTTCCGGAAGTACCGGCGAGGACTCGTAAGCCGACTCCATACGTGCGAGCAGGTCCTTGAATCCTTCATCCATCTCCGCATGCAGACCTCCGTCTTCGCCCAGCACCTTTGCCAGAGCACCTACCTGAATAGCAGGGATACTGATGCGTCCTTTCCTGTCAGTTTTGCCGAGCTCCGAAATCTCAGCGAGATGCTTCTGTAGAGTCTTGGACATCTTGGCATATTCCTTCTCCCCTACTTTGATGTATCCCTCTATATCAGAGTCCGTCCACATTGCAAGAATTTCCTCCAGAGTCCTTTTCTTGCCGGACACCTTGACGCTTCCTTCAATCTCGAACCAGTTCATGTTGGTGGACACGGAAATGTCCACGTCCTTCGATTCCGATATTTCCGAGAATTTCAGAATCTCGCCTTCCGGCCATTCCATAAAGTATGACTGCGGATTGTCATGGACAAATGACATCAGCGCAAGCAAGTGCTCAGGAGCAGAGAATCTGGCCGTCTGGTAGTCCTCATAAGGGATTCCAAGCTCCACCTCGAAGAATTTACGAAGAACGTCATAGTTCTCATACTCACTGAAAAGGTCTCTCCTGACGGCCACCGTGTGACCTTCCAATGTATCATATACGTTCTCCCCTCCTTCACCCGGTGAAAACCTGGACAGTCCTTCCACAATCGGCACCGCCTGGACTGTCATCTCATAATCATCTTCCACAGGCCGGACGCGGACCGCCAGAACCGGCGAGCCGTCCTTCTCCTCTATCCTGCCGAGATCCGCAAGATCAGTATGCAGTTCTACAATCCCGTCCAGTTTCTCAAGCGTCTGTCGCAGCCCTGCAAGTGCCGACGAGGGAATCGACCCCATCTTGAGCATCCTGTCTATGACCGCCCTCTGTTCCGGGCTCATGACAATGACATGATAGACACCATCTTCATCAATGGTCACCAATGATTCCGGAACGGATGCGCCTGCGGATTGCGGAAGGGAAACATTAGATCCGATCCTGATTTCCATGCCCTCCGCACGGAATGACAGCCAAGGGGATTCCACTTCCACAGTGGCCGGAGTGAAGTTCTGATTGTAATACTCCCCGACGAACACCCTGTCGCTGCCGAGAAGCAACGGAAGAATCTCCGGCACCTCAGGCTTATTGCCAATGCGTCTTTCGTCGAGTTTCCGAAGCGCCGCTGCAACCTTGATGTCCGTAGGAGTCATCTCCTCATATTTCAGGTCAATGAAAGTGCTTCTCTGATAAAGCGTTCCTCCATCCCAGCTGCCGTCAGGCCGCTTATTTTGACCAATGATTGCTTTCAGTCGAAGTCCTTCCAGGAAATAGACGATCCTCTTGGCAGCACGGCTCTTTTTCTCTGCGGCTTTTTCCCTGATATCGGAGAATATTATCTCCCATTTATCCCTCCGGTATATTCTTCCAGTCATGCCGGAGCCGCCAAAGAATTGCTCCAGCAGGGCCTTCCTGTCGGCAGATATCGGCAGATAAGGTGCCAGTTCATTCTGCAGTATTGCGGCCGACGGAGGTACCGACAGACTGTACTTGTCCTTGATGCCGCCCAAGTCAATGCACTTGAAGAAGTTAAGGAGAACGCAGCAGAATGCCTTGGTCTCGACGGTACTGCGCTGGGCCAGCAGTTTTGCCACTTCTCCTTCCACATGGTTGGCACACACCTCTTCCTCATTAGAGATGTAGGTAAACAGGATCCGCACCGGTGCCATGATGGGAGAATAGAGGTAATGACGGTGGTTCCGCATCAGATCCACCGATTCCTTTATCCTGCGGCTGCCTGCAACGGATGGCCGCACGGTACAAAGATAGAGCGTGATACCGTAGAACCATCCCAACAGCGGATCAGAGAACATCCCTTTACATTCGGCCGTCATGCCATGCAGCCGGAGGGATTCCTGAAACAGGCCATACGCATCATCCGTACGTCCTTCATAAAGCGCCTTGATGGCATCCGCCCCATGAGACCACATCGTCGGATAATAGCATTTCCTGGCTTCCGGCCAGTTTCCGAACTGAAACAGATGATAGGCCGACACCATGTCATACACCTCGTCCGTTATATACATGGAACTGTCTGCATAACTTGCGAGCCTGTTCCAGAATTCTTCTGTCAATGTCCCCTCAGCAAAGCGCACTCGGAGCATCCGTCGTATGGACTGCAGGACTTCTTTCTCAGTCAGCAGCCTAAAAAGGCTTCCGTAATTTTCCGCATCAAGGAGTCTCTCTCCAAGGTATTCTCCAAGGTCCGCCCTCAGGAAAGACGGTCTGGAGAATCTGCGGAGAGCAGCGGCATCCTGTCCATGAAGAGCAGTTCCCAATTCCCACAGCCATGATGCCGTGTCCGTGCGGAACTGGCAAGTCTTCTCCACCCAACGGGGAATGTCGAAATTATCCAGCGCGACAGCCACCACATTGAAAAACACCCGAGGAGACACTCTCCCATCCTGTACGTACTGGGAATGCTCCAATATGACAAGATCAGTCTTAGCTTTGGAACTGTTCCTTCCGTACAGCTGCTTCAGGACATAGTCCCCGGGAATGTCTCCAAGATATGCCACCAGACAGAGCAGTTTCACCTGCTCCGTCTCCAATCCCGGCAAAGCCGCATATCCTGTATTTCCATTTACTGCCTTCTTTTCCATTGCGTCAAATATAGCTCAACAAAATGCCATAATCCGGCACCTATCATAACTCGATATTATTTCTTCTGTCGTTTCCGAACCACTCGTGCCCATTATACTATACAATTTAAACACGTGATTCTTACACTTATTTTTGAAAGGGAACAATATACCTGTTGGCAGTAATTTTTAGGAACGATATATCTGTTTA
>ENA-UOJA01002360-UOJA01002360.1-human-gut-metagenome-genome-assembly--contig:-C19-NODE-2360-length-13070-cov-6.278448_pt1 | contig 13070 bp, 9 predicted proteins | sample MGYA00242337_ERZ723884 | MGnify/ENA metagenome assembly ERZ723884
AATGGACAAGAGGGAGAATCCGATACAAAAAGGGAAATTACGTCTGGAAGCAATCAGCGAGTACCGCAGTGAAATATATGGAATCAGTATATTCTGGATTTTGCTTTTTCATATGAGAGAACATACAAAATTCGAGATTTTTGATGGGATACCAGTATTGCATTATCTACAGGAAGTTGTTAAGAGAGGTAATATGGGAGTTGATGTTTTTCTGTTTATTTCTGGCATCTGCCTGTATTTCTCATTTGTAAAGAATCAGGACATTCTGGCTTTTATGAAAAAACGAATCTCAAGAATTATGTATCCACTGTTGTTTACAAGTGTACCATTATGGCTTGCTTATTTGGTTTTTCATAAGATAACAATCTGGGGACTGATTAACCGGATCAGTCTGGTGCAGTTTTGAATCAGCGAAGATTCGCAGGTATGGTTTGCATCATGTATCATGGTATTTTATTTATTGTATCCATATATTTACAGATTACTGTTTGAGAAAAAAACGGTGAAAAGCGCAGTGATCAGAGACAGCGTTCTGATTGTGCTCGTTGTATTGGTAACTGTTGCAATTCTTATGGAAGAGCCGGCGGTATATAAGCACATATTGCAATATTGCGTGTTTTTCAAAAGCTTGGCGTGTTAGAACGGTTTTTTAAAAATTACAGATACCTTGAATTGTTACTTCTTATTGTATTTGCATATGTATGGGCAGTGATTGCAGCTAAAATGGTAGAACTGTTAAAAGGCTGTATAAAGAAACATCAGACAAACTAGGGCAAAATTCCTATTTTCACAGCAGGTATAATTACGTATAATAGAATCATATGTTCTGATGTTTGAAATAGGGATGGCCGTTCAGGGAAGGGACAATTGTTATGAAAGTGAATGCAGTAGAGGTGTCTGCCGTTTCCAGACATTATCGAAAGAAGCAGGTGCTTCGAGAGATTTCCTTTGATGTGGAGAGTGGCGAGAGTGTTGTGATCGTAGGCAAAAACGGATGCGGGAAATCAACGCTTTTGCAGATTATGGCAGGTGCACAGAAAGCCGACAGTGGCAGCATTACTTATTTTGGAAATAAGGTGGGCTGTGGCAAGTCGTCCCGAAAGTATTATGGTTATGTACCGCAGGAGAATCCATTATTCGAGGAGCTTTCGGTTAAGGATAATCTGAAATTCTGGGGCGCCGGCAAAAAAGAGAACCTTAATTCTGTGATCGAGCAGTTTCAGCTGGAGGAGATGCTTCATATGAAAGTGGAGAAACTGTCCGGCGGAATGAAACGAAGACTGGCCATTGCATGCGCCTTTGTGGAACTCCCACCGGTTTTGTTGCTGGACGAACCCACGGCGGCTTTGGATATCTATTACAAAGAAAGCATTTTAGAGTGGCTTTCCAAGTACAAACAGATGAATGGCACAATTATCATGACCTCCCACGAGGAACAGGAAATTGTGTTTGCGGATCGCTGTCTGCTGATGGACAATGGGCAGATGCGGGAGCTGAGCAGAAATCCACAAAAGAGGCTGGAAGAAATCAAGACATATATCAGCAAAAGAACATGAAGATCATTTGAAAGGAATGTTCTGAAAAGAAAAGGAGATTATGAAAATGGCAATGAATTTTGACCCAATGACAGGAGAACCAATCAACCCGGCACCGACACCGGAGCAGCCACAGATGAGGTTTGACCCGATGACGGGACAGCCAATCAATCCGACACCGGTACAGCCACAGATGGCATTTGATCCGATGACAGGTATGCCACTGCAGCAGCCACCAAAGAAAAAGAAGAAAACAGGACTGATCGCCGGTATTGTTGCAGGGGTTGTGGTAATTGCAGGAGCCGGCACAGTTTTTGCAGGAATACAGAGTGGATTTTTCCTGAGCAAATCCGACAAAGTGCTGAGAGCGACGGCAAATACATTCAGTGAGCCTTCTCATTTTACGGAAGCTTTATCCGGACTTAGTGTTATGAGTTCAAAGGCATATACCGTTGATATCAAGGGCGAGGCCGAAGGATATAGTGTTCAGGCAACTTATGCCGAAAAGGACAACGAAAAGCAGATTTCCGGAAGCCTTGAGGGACCGCAGTTTTCGGATGTGGAATTCCTTGCAGGCATTGATAAGGATGAGATAAAGGTGTCTGCACCGCTTTTGGGCGATAAGATTTATACATACAATTATAATGAAGAGAAAAACGGTTATCTTGCAGAGTCCATGGGCGCAGATAATGTAGAATTGCTCGACAAGCTTTGCAAGCAGATATACTCAGATGAAGAGCAGAAGAAAAAGGTTTTAGAACTCAGTAAAAAATATTCTGAGATGTACAAGAAACTCGAATTTGAATCTGCAGACAAAGAGTCCTTCGAAGTAGACGGCAAAGACCGCAAGTGTGCAGGCTACAAGACAACCATCACATCAGACTATATGATCGAATGTGTGGACATTTTTGAGGATTATATGGATGCCCAGGTGGGAGATCTTCTGGATCAGGCCGTAACAGGATCGGATTATGACGATTACAAGGAGTCTTTTGATGAGCTCAGAGATGACTTTAAAGAGATGCCGGATATTGATATCACATTTTATATCTACAAGAATAAGCTGGCATGTGTGAAGGCAGTAGATCCATCCGAGAAGGATCAGGATATACAGATCCTTTTCAAAGGTGGAGACCGAAGAACACAGAACATGGAGCTGATTTCGTGTGGTGAGTCTGTAATGAAGATTTCCGGAAGTGAGGATGGAAACGAAGAAGTATTTGGTGTATCCGTAGAAGGAGAGAAAGTCGGTGAGCTGACCTATGACTTTAAATCAGGAGAATACACATTGGACATCGAAGATGAAGGTTCCGTCAGCGGTACACTGGAAGGCAAACGCGATGGTTTGACACTGACGATGGAAGGCGCTGGTATGAACCTTTCATTGGATGTGAAAAAAGGCGCAGAACTTCAGACATTCAGTGGAGAGAAGTTTGATATCGGAAATGCATCTGCGGAGGATTTTCAGACACTGGTTCAGGAAATTTATGGAATCAGTGGAGGCAACAGTGGTTATAATTATGATGATGGAGATTATGACTATGATTACGATTATGACTACAATGATGATGATTACAACTATGATTATGGTGATGATGATTATAACTATGACTACAACGATGATGACTATAGTTACGATGATGACGATGAACTGTAAGAAATAGGATGTTTTTTCGATACTTATGCATGGAACAAAAGAAGGCGCTTGCCGTCTTTATAAAGTCTTTCCGCTATTTTATATGCATGGTGCTTTTGCTGGGCATTGCGGTGTTTGCGTGTAGCGCAGTATTTCGTGACGCAAAGGTGCTTAATACGGTAGAAGTGGCAGTTGTCATTCCAGAAGAAAAGGGCGAAGAATTGCGACTTTTGACAGGTCTGGCATCTGCCATGCAAAGCACAAAAAGCATTTGCCGGATGCGTTATGTGGACGAGCCGGAAGCGATGGAGCAGCTTGCAAATGGGCAGGTGCAGGCTGTATTGATTTTCCCCGAACACTTTTATAAGGATCTGGATGAGGGAAATGATTCGTTTGTAAGGTTGTGTGTTCCGCAGGAGTCGGATGTCAGTCTGCAGACGTTTCAGGAATTGTTGCAGGATGGTGTCTCGATTCTGTGGACGGCAGAAGCCGGTGTGTCTGCGGTGTTGGAACAGGCGCAGTATGGCAACACAAAGATTGCCTATCAGGATATCGGGCTGAAAGTCGCAACGAATTATCTGAAGACTGCATTGACCCGCACGGGACTGTATGATTCGATTGTCTGTTCGCCGTTTGGGGAATATGAGCAAAAGCAGTATTATTTTTCTACAGGATTGATACTGGTCCTGTTATTTACCGGATTATGTTTTGCAAGATTGTATACAGGAGAGACCAGGGTTGTGGAGCAGAAGCTTTCCCTGTATGGAATGGGAGCAGGAAAGATTGCTTTCGGGAAAATTGTGGCGATGACCAATGTGTTGTTTTTTCTGGCTTTTCTGGCGTATGGAATCGGCTGCATCGTTACGTATTATTTAGGAATCTCATTTCTTTTCTGGAACATGCGTGTTCTGTTGGGATTGTACCTGTTTTGTCTGTTGTTTGCAGTTGGATATCATCTGATCTATTGTATCGCAGGAAAATCGACGGAAGGGATGCTCGTGCTGCTGGCGTTGGAACTTTTTATTGTGCTGGCATCAGGCATGCTGATCCCGGTGGATTATCTGCCAAAATTTGTACAACAGATCAGTCATTGGACACCGCTGTATCATTTGAACCGGTACAATTTAGAGCTTCTCTTTGGAAACAGTTGGTTTTGACGAAAATGGTGAATGTATGCAAAAAGTAATCATATGGTACAGGCTTTTATTAAAACGAAATACAAAACAAATCACAGCGTGGCTTATGACAGCCGCGCTGATTCTGCTTATGCTGGTTGTACAGGGGATACATATGCCGTCCGGGAAAACGATGACAATAGGATTGTATTGTGAACAGGATGGGAGCATGAAGAGAACATTGTGTGAAGATTTGGAAAATTCACACAGCCGGTTTGCATTTGTGAATTATCAGGATAAGGAACAAATGTACAAGGAAGTGCAGTCCGGCAAACTGGAATGTGGATTTCTTATGCAAAGTGATTTCACAGAAAGGGTTCGGCAGGACAACTGGAAAAAATGTGTGACGTATATCGCTAACCCGTTTACAACCAAGGGAGAAGTTGCAAAAGAAACATTTTTTGCGGCCTTTTTCAAGGAGTACAGCGGAAAATTGTTAGCGCAAAGCGAAAAGGAAATCTTTACAACGCAGGATAAAAAGCGTCTTGAAAAAATGCAAAAATCAAGTGATGATTTTTTGCAGAGCGATTTTTTTTATACGGATATTGTTCCGGTAGATACGAAAGTGAAGAAAGTACAGGACAATCATGATGCATATCCGGTGCAGGGAATATTTGCAGTCTTTCTTCTTGGAATTATGTATTTTGCGAATGCAAAGAGATATGAGCCGAAAGGGATATGGGTACAGCATGCCTTTCCAAACAGGGAACGCTTTTTGTTTGCATGTGTACAGGAACTGGCTGCCGTGACGATTCCGGCAGTGGTCGGCTTTGTGCTGTTGCTTTTTGTTCCACAGTCGAGAGGGCTGGGGCAGGAACTGCTGTCATTTGTAATATTTCTTGTGTATGCTATAATATGGACGGCGTTGTATGCAAAAATTCCATCCAGCGCAGAAGGATTTCTCGCATATGGAATCGTAATGATGGCAATTGCTGTGATCATGTGTCCGGTATTTTGGGATGTGGGAGCCTATATTCCGGTCATGCGTTACCTGAAATATCTGATTCCGGTTGGCGTTTATGTGTAGTGATGGATAGACACATAAGTTTGGTAAAATTGTTTACATCGTTATTTATTTATGTTATTGTATGAAAACAGATAGGATATGCGGCATGCATGGAGGGAACAATGGGGGAAAATTTGCCGTAAATGAAAACTGCAGAAATGATGAAAGTGATAGAAATTCAAAATTTTGAAGCACCGGAGCTTGACGTGTATGCAAGACTGACCGAGAATCAGCTCGTCAATCGTGCAGACCCTGCAAAAGGGATGTTTATTGCAGAGAGTCCGAAGGTGATTATGCGGGCATTGGACGCCGGGTGTGTGCCGGTTTCTGTGCTGATGGAGAAAAGACAGCTGGAGACGGAGGGCGAAGCGTTAGAAGCCATTCGGATGTGCAGCAGTACAAATAAAGAGTTTCCGGTATATGTGGCGGAATTTGAAGTGCTGGCAAAACTGACAGGTTTTAAGCTGACGCGGGGAATGCTTTGTGCCATGTACCGGCCGAAACTTCGGACACCGCAGGAAATCTGCAGGGACGCAAGGCGTATCGCGGTGCTTGAGAATGTCGTGAATCCAACGAATGTAGGGGCAATCTTTCGTTCGGCTGCAGCACTTAATATGGATGCTGTGCTGCTGACCCCCGCATGCAGTGATCCGCTGTATCGCCGAGCAATCCGTGTCAGCATGGGGACGGTATTTCAGATACCGTGGACCTATATCGGAGAAAAGGCGGTCGATTGGCCAAATGACATGGGACAATTGCGGCAGATGGGCTTTCAGACGGTTGCCATGGCACTTCGGGAAGACTCTCTTGGAATTGATGACAAAAGACTTCATGCAGTGGATAAACTTGCGATACTGCTGGGAAACGAGGGAGAAGGACTGGCCGATGAGACATTGGCACAGTGCGACTATACGGTGCGCATACCGATGAGCCACGGCGTGGATTCACTTAATGTGGCAGCCGCCAGTGCAGTTGCCTTTTACGAATTAGGAAAATAGTACTTGGGGAGTATGTATTGTCGAAAAAAGGGACAAAAAAGAGATAAAAAGTTCTTGCATTGGAGTATAAAGTTTGCTATGATTACATCGACAAAGGTGTCAAAAGAATGGAAACATTCTTTTGGCGCCTTTTTGCGTTGTATGTATACTCAATGGATAGTGTCAAGTTTTGTATGAAAACTTGACATGTAGGGGCAATGCATCTTTGATGCATTACAATCATCAGCCCATTTGCTGAAAGCAAATTTTGTATGGGCTGATGTTCAAGGAAAGGAGATTAGAAAATGAGTGCAGGAGATACTGGTTTTATGCTGATTTGTGCAGCACTGGTGTTTTTTATGACACCGGGTCTGGCGTTCTTTTATGGGGGGCTGGTCAGAAGAAAAAATGTGGTAAATACGATGATGGCATGTGTGGCAATCATGGGATTATCCGTTGTGATGTGGGTTTTGTTTGGTTATTCTCTTTCGTTTGGAGGTAATCATGCAGGAATTATCGGTGATTTCCGATGGTTCGGATTAAGCGGAATTGGAATGGATGAAGCGGGACCATATGCTGCAACGATTCCGCATCTTGTGTTCGTTGCATTTCAGATGATGTTTGCAATGATCACACCGGCTTTGATTACAGGTTCCCTGGTTGGGCGTGTGAAATTTAAAGCGTTGTTCTTATTTATCGCGCTCTGGTCAGTAGTTGTTTATTATCCGATGGCTCATATGGTTTGGGGCGAGGGCGGTTTCCTTGCAGAAATCGGTTCGGTCGATTTTGCAGGAGGAAACGTCGTACATATCAGTTCCGGTGTCAGTGCGTTGGTTTTTGCACTTATTCTTGGACGAAGAAGAGGATATGAAAATACGGCATACCGTGTGCACAATATTCCGTTTGTGGCTCTGGGCGCTTTTATCTTATGGTTTGGCTGGTTTGGTTTCAATGCAGGAAGTGCACTTGGAGCGAATGGTCTGGCAGCACATGCATTTATGACAACAGCACTTGCAAGTGCGAGCGCAATGCTTTCCTGGATTTTTATTGATGTGATGAAAGATGGAAAACCGACGCTTGTCGGCGCATCTACCGGACTTGTTGTGGGACTTGTAGCAATTACACCGGGAGCAGGATTTGTTCCAATCTGGTCGGCAATCATTATCGGAGCGCTGGTCAGTCCAATCTGTTGTTTTACAATTTCACTGCTGAAAGGAAAACTCAAGATTGATGATGCGCTTGACGCATTCGGATGTCATGGAATCGGCGGTGTCTGGGGCGGTATTGCCACCGGAATTTTTGCAAAGAAATCCATCAACAGCGTTGCAAAATGGGATGGCCTGATCTATGGTGACTACCACCTGTTCGTTGCACAGATTATTGGAATTGTGGTAACATTGGCAGTAGCAATCGCAGGTACACTGATCTGTCTTGGCGTTGTTCGTCTCTTTACAGAATTGCGTGTAGATGAAAAGGCCGAGAAAGTTGGTCTGGATCTTTCACAGCACGGAGAAAGTGCTTATCCGACCTTCAACGGACTGGATTCATAAAACGAGCGGAATAGAAAAGGAGAATATGCCATATGTTAATAAAAGTAGAAGCAATTGTGCGTGAAGAAGTGTTTGAGGATGTCAAAGACGCATTAAATGGCATCCAGGTGAATGGAATTACCGTATCCCAGGTGATGGGATGTGGCGCGCAGCGCGGTTACAAAAAGCGTGTCCGTGGTACGGAAGTAGATGTAGTCATGCAGCCAAAGATCAAATTTGAGATTGTTGTAACTTCGGAAGAGTGGGAAAAAGCAACGATTGATGCGATTCAAAAAGCCGCTTTTACCGGAGAGGTGGGAGACGGAAAAATTTTCAGCTATGAATTGCGCAGCGCCTTAAAGATACGTACCCGTGAAAGTGGAGAAAAAGCGATCGATTAATGAAAATAGCGTTGAGATGACATGCGTTCTGTGGTAGAATTTGTATAGGTAAAAGGCAAAATTTCAGAATAGGAGATGGAACATATGTCAGAAACGGGGTTTTTCATTTTTCTGGCAGCAATCATAGGTGTCGCAGTATTGGGAGCGGTCATCGCGGTGATTGCGGCTGTATCTGGTGCATCTGCAGCGATTGCGGATGAAGAGGATAGTGCAGAAGATGTATAGCGAAAAGACATCCGGCGAATTTGCAAGAAGCAGATTTGCCGGATGTTTTTTCATTAAAAAAGTATAAAGCTTTGGGTATTCCCCTTGTAAAATAAGGATTTATTTCTTTATAATGATGAAAGAGTCATAATCATATAATAGCAGGAGGAAAGCATGATTTCAAAGTATAGTGTAAAACGTCCCTATACCGTGCTGGTGGCAGTGGTACTGGTGATCGTTCTTGGTGTGGTCTCTTTGTCAAAAATGACGACAGACCTGTTGCCGGATATGAGTTTCCAGTACGCACTTGTCATCACGACAGATATGGGAGCAAGTCCCGAACAGGTGGAAAGTGATGTGACCGCACCGATCGAATCGGCGATGGCGACCACTTCCAACATCAAAAATATCAGTTCTATTTCTTACAATAGCTATTCCATTGTAACACTTGAATATGAGCAGAATGCAAACATGGATTCGGTGGTCATTGAGATTCAGCAGAGTCTCGATCAGATTTCCGGCCAGTGGGATGATTCCATCGGAACACCGATGATTATGAAAGTGAATCCGGATATGCTTCCGGTATTGGCAGCAGCGGTGGATGTGGATGGCATGGATGCTGCAAAATTGTCCGAATATGTGGAAAATGAACTCTCTCCTGCAATTGAAAGTCTTGAAGGTGTGGCATCGGTTACCACGACCGGACAGTTAGAGGAGAGTGTGCAGGTAACACTTGATCAGGACAAGATCGATGCATTAAACAAAAAGGTGCAGAAAAGCATCGACAAGCAGTTCGCAAAATCCCAGAAAGAAATTGATGCCAACAAAAAGAAGGTAGAAGACGGACAGTCTTCGATCAATACAGGCTCGGATCAGCTGACGGATGCCATCAATCAGACGATGGACAAGCAGCAGGAACTGTTAAAGACCGAGAAAGATTTAAAGAATCAGCTGGCCAATCTGAAAAAGCAGCAGAAATCTCTGTCACAGATTCAATCAGGCATTCAGACTTTTATGCAGTCAGATGCATATACGGGAATTGTCTCTGTGCTCAAGGACAATCCGCAGCTTGCAGAAAGCGAAGAGATGAAAGCACAGATCAAGCAGCTGAACAAAGTAGTGAAAGAACAGTTCGCGGCATTGTCTTCGCTTGGAATTACCGTAAATACATACGAAGACCTTCCGGCTGCTTCCGCAGAAGTCGGCAAGCTTCTGGCGCAGGTAAATACAGGAATTAAAACCATTGAGAGCGCACAAAAGAAGGTGGAGAGCGGCAAGGTCAGCCTTTCCTCTGCATTAGACACACTCAATGCAAATGCGTCACTTACAGCCCTGAAAGTAAGCACAAGTTCTGCGGAACTGACAAGTGCGGCATCTTCCTTAGAGGATGCACAGTCCAAACTCGACGATGCAAAAGACAGTGCTTATGATTCCGCAGATTTAAACAAGGTGCTCAGTGAAGACACAATCACAAGCCTTTTGGCAGCACAGAACTTTGATATGCCGGCAGGCTATGCGATGGATGGGGATACACAGTATCTTGTCCGTGTAGGCGATGCCGTGGAAGACGTCGAGGATCTTAAGAAACTTCCATTGATCGATATGGGAATTGACGGAGTCAAAACGATCTGTCTGTCCGATGTGGCGGATGTGACTGTGACGGATAACTCGGATGAAACCTATGCTGTGATCAACGGCAATCCAGGCATCATGCTTTCAATGGAAAAGCAGACCGGATACTCCACAGGAGAAGTAACGGACCGTATTCTGGAGAAATTCAAATCTCTGGAAAAAGAAGATTCCAATCTGCACCTGAGTGTGTTGATGAATCAGGGCATTTACATTGATATGATCGTAAACAGCGTAATGCAGAATATGATCTGGGGTGCATTGCTTGCCATTCTTGTATTGTTATTGTTCTTAAAAGATATTAAGCCGACGATTGTCATTGCATGTTCAATCCCGCTTTCGGTTGTAGCGGCGGTCGTACTCATGTATTTTACCGGAATTACCTTAAATATTATTTCCATGTCCGGTCTGATGCTTGGTATCGGTATGCTGGTGGATAACTCCATCGTTGTCATCGAGAATATCTACCGTCTCAGAGGAGAGGGCTATTCGATCAAAAAGGCGGCTGTGGAAGGTTCCAAACAGGTAACGGGTGCAATCATTGCATCGACACTTACTACTGTCAGCGTTTATGCGCCGATTATTTTTACCGAGGGCATTACGCGGCAGCTTTTCGTTGATCTGGCTTTGACCATTGCATATACGCTGGTGGCCAGCCTTGTGGTAGCGCTTACTTTCGTGCCGGCAATGTCCTCTGTGACATTGCGCCGCACCAAAGAGATACGTCATCCGTGGTTTGATGCCATGAAGGAGTGGTACGGACGGACCTTGGCATGGTGCCTGCGTTTTAAGCCGGTTGTACTTATTGTTGCAGTTGTGCTTTTGGTTGCGAGTGCGGCACTCAGCGTATCCAAAGGTTTGAATTTTATGGATATGGACATGGAAACCAACCAGATTTCGGTTTCAGTTTCTGCAAAAGAAGGAGAAAAGCTGACTTTCCAGGAACTTACCGAGGCATCAGATCAGGTAATGAAACGGATTTCAGATATCAAGGGCATTGATACCATTGGTGCCATGGCAGGAGGAAATTCGACGTCTTCTCTTATGGGTGGCGGAAACGACAGTGTGAGTATGTACATTCTTCTTGATGAGGATGCGGATGTGAAAGTTTCCGATGTCACAGATGCCATCACAGAAAAGACCAAGGATCTCGACTGTGAGGTATCTACCAATACTTCTTCCATGGATTACAGCAGTTATTTTGGAAGCGGTTTGTCTGTGCGTATCAAGGGAAATGATATTGAAACTTTGCAGAAGCTGGCAGGTGAAGTTGCCGATGTCATGAAAGATACGAAAGGAACGACGGATATCGATGACGGCATGGAAGATTCCGAGCCGCAGCTTACCATCTCGGTAGACAAGAAAAAGGCGACAAAATACGGACTTACCGTAGCACAGGTATATCAGCTTGTCAGCGCCAAGATGGCAGACAGCAAGACGGTAACGACAATCACCACAGACATCAAAGATTACAAAGTCTATGTACAGACCGAGGAGCAGGCGGATACAAAACTTTCGGATATTAAGGATATGACTTTTTCTTATACGAATAAAAACGGAAAAGAAAAAGAGATTCCGCTCACAAAAATCTGTGAGATGAAAGAGACAAGTACATTGAGCACAATCAGCCGTGATGCGCAGACGCGTTACATTACAGTATCCTGCGGTGTGGATGAAGATCATAATGTGACACTGGTGAGCAACAAGCTGCAGAAAGCCATTGACAAACTGGATATTCCGGATGGATATAAAGTAGAGATGACCGGTGAGGACGAGACAATCAATGAGTCCATGAAACAGCTCGTACTGATGCTGGTACTTGCAGTAATCTTTATTTACCTGATTATGGTGGTACAGTTCCAGTCCCTGCTTTCGCCGTTTATCATTATGTTCTCCATTCCACTTGCCTTTACCGGTGGATTTATCGCATTGCTTCTGACCGGACAGGAGATCAATGTCCTTGCAATGCTTGGATTTATCATGCTTTCGGGATTGATTGTAAACAATGGTATTGTACTGATCGATTATATCAATCAGGCGCGACGTGCAGGAGCATCCAAAAAGGAAGCAATCATCGAATCCGGAAAGACCCGTGTGCGTCCAATCCTTATGACGGTACTGACAACGGTTCTTGCAATGCTGACGACGGCACTTGGCATCGGAGATGGCTCCGATATGATGCGCCCGATGGCGATCACACTGATCGGCGGACTGGTCTATGGTACAATTCTCACACTGATTGTGATTCCGTGTATTTACGACCTGTTCAATCGTGAGAAAGATATGACAGAAGAAGAGATTTAAATGGTGTTGTTTTGGGTATAATTATAAAGAAGTTTTGAATGCTAGAATTTTAGAGTAAGTTATAGGTCACACGAAGTAAATTGTGAATCCGTATTACAGGTGAAGCAGATTTTCTTTGGGTGACCTTTTTATGTATATAATGATAATAAAAGGTGATTGCAAATCAGGCTATTCTATCCTATAATTGGGTAAAGAAGGTTCGCCTAAAAATATAGTAAGTGTCTGTTATAAGGGAGGGTGAGGGGATGATTAAAGTTGCAATCTGTGATGATGAATCAGCAATCTGTACACAGATTGAAAGAATAGTTGAAAAATTTTCACGGCAAGAAGCTGTTGCAATGGATGTGGAACTTTTTCTAACGGGGAAAGAATTGTGTCGGTTTATAGAGTCGGAACATTCATTTGATATTATTTTTTTAGATATTGAGTTGAACGATATAAATGGTGTAGAAGTCGGAAAATTTATTCGTGAGAAACAGAATGATCAAGTAGTACAGATTGTATATATTTCGGCACAGACAAAGTACTGTATGGAACTGTTTGATATACGACCGATGAATTTTTTGGAGAAACCAATAGATGAGGTGAAGATTAATAAGTTATTGAAACTGCTGTTGGAGTTATATCCGGGAGCAGGACAAATTTTTCTATATCGAATAGGACATGCCGATTAT
>ENA-UOJA01002368-UOJA01002368.1-human-gut-metagenome-genome-assembly--contig:-C19-NODE-2368-length-13036-cov-5.760342_pt1 | contig 13036 bp, 10 predicted proteins | sample MGYA00242337_ERZ723884 | MGnify/ENA metagenome assembly ERZ723884
AGTTCCTCCAGCACGCTTTCCAGATTATGCCGATATTCCTCCAGAGAATAGATATTATTTTTGCACAATATACCATACCGGTAAATATCTTTAAAATATTCATCAAATCTGTCCGAAGTATTGATCGCATCATCCACCAGAAACGGCGCTCTCGTAAGAATACTGAATATCCCCTTCATAGATGTATTGGTAAATGAAATACCCGGATGGATCGTAAACAGATTTTTCACATAGATCATCTGTCCGTCCTTTGTATTTTCTTTATACTCCGGCAGATACGGTTTATAAATTTTGGACATAAAACCGGAATATTGAAACGGTACATAATCCCGGTCAGGATCTGCCGTTACATTTTTGTCATAGTAAATCCCCTGAATATCATTGAATGGTATCTGAAACTCTTTGGCACTCTGATCCATGATCAGCAGGTGAAGATGGGTATCCGTACGCCATACAATGGCCGGAGCCTGCCGGATCTTCTCTGCCGGATACATATCCACCATGGCAAATACATGCTTTTGTTTTACCTTATGCTCCTTGGCCAGATTCTTTAATTTCTTTGCATTCATAGAAGAAAGATACTGCATTTTTGCCTTCTCTTTCTCCTTAGAATACCAGACATCCTTTCCCCGGTCATTCTCTTCTTCTGACTTCTCAGCAGAATCATTTCTGCCGGCCGGCTCCTTTGTCTTTTCCCTCCGGTCTTTTTCTTTTTTGATCTTCTCCTGCTTATCCCGCCGTTCCATCTCCGTCAGAGATGCCGACTGGGATGTTACAAAGGCAGCCAGCCCGCACACAAAAGCACCTGTTCCAAAGGTAAAAGAACCGAGAGCCGCAGCCATAACCCCAAGCAGGATCGTGGCAAGTCCCATGATAAAGACAGACCACAAAAATATTCTGGCTTTGGTGCTTCCATGAAACATGGTATTAATAATCCTGTTCATCATCGCCGCAGACGCCCTCCTTCGTACTTTTCATAAGTCTCCAGACAATGCAGCAGGGTGTCATAGTGTTCCTGACTGCTTCCCTCCTCCAGAACAATATCCATGGCTGCTGCCAGATTATTGAGATACAGTTCATTTAGATATTTTCGGAGTCCCACAAGGATCTGCCGCTTTTCCCGGTAAGTGTCTGCATCCAGAAGTGCAAGAAATCCTCTGCGGGCAATCTCCTCATCCGCCATTCTGCCGGTCAGAAGCTTTTCTCCCTGATCATTCATCAAAATTTTTCGAAGTTCCCGGTCACTCACCGGTTCCGCAGCTGAGTCCATCTCCTGTCTGCTTACAGAGTCTGTCTTGTTGGCCACTCCGCTTTCCTGCATCACGTCCCGCTGTGATGTGTTTTGGAATACCACGGATTCAAAGCGGTATTGCTGACGGCATTCCGGATATTTATCCTGATCCACTCTGTCCAAAAACATGGACAAAGGTCTGACCCACACCTGAAATGGCGGATACATCCCCTGATAAATTACCATATCCTCTGCTGTTTCGGAATCCTTTGCCAGCTCCCTTATCTGATATATATTTCCTTTAAAATGCCGGTAAAACATTCCCGGCACAGGTCTTTTCCGCTCCATCTGCATCTCCTCCTCACAGGTCTATTATAGGATGTTTTCCGCGGATCCGCAATTCATTTTTGCCGACAGATATTTACCGGCTGCTGCCTTGACTTTTCCTATGGGTATGATATAATAACTCCAGATTTTGTCAGGAATAACAAACGGCAGAAGAAGGGGCATACCACCACGGGTATGATTTCTTTTTCTGCCGTTTTCTTATAAGCATCCAGGAAAGGAAGGATTTTACGAATGAATATTCTAGAAGAAGCAAAAGAAATTTTTGATAACATTCAACGGATAGCACCTGTAGTTCACAATATTTCGAACTATATCACTGCCACGGACTGCGCCAATATGACACTGGCATGCGGCGGATCTCCCACAATGGCAGATGATCCGGAGGAGGTAGCCGATATCTCTGCCGGCTGCAACGGCTGCGTGATCAATATGGGCAATACCGGCGGCTTTCTGGAAGAATCCATGCTTCGTATGGGACGGAAAAACAATGAACTGGAGCACCCGGTTATCTTTGATCCGGTAGGAGCCGGAGCTGCGCACCGCCGCAATGCGGTACTGGAAAATCTTATGGATCATATCCGCTTTACCGTAATCCGGGGCAATATTTCCGAGATCAAGTATGTGGGTGATAAAAGCTCCCACGCAAAGGGTGTCGATGCCGCCAATGAAGATCTTGCCAATGAGGACAACATTTATGAAATTGCAGAATATGCCAAAAAGATCAGTGCCATCACCTGCTCTGTCATTGCCATCAGCGGTCCCATCGACGTGGTTGCCAATGCGGATACCGCTTATCTGATCCGCAACGGGCATCCAATGATGTCCCGGATCACCGGTACCGGATGCATGCTTTCCAGCGCCATCGGCGTATTTGTCTCCGCCAATCCATATAAAGCCCTGGAAGCAACCGTAACTGCCATGGCCGCTTACGGTTATGCCGGAGAACTCGCTTACGAAAAAACGGTCCGCACCGAAGGCGGTACCGGTTCTCTGCGCACCTTCCTGATCGACTATATGAGCAATATGAACTATGAAACTTTCTTAAAAGGTGCTAAGATTGAATTAGTATAACAACGAAAGGATGAAATTTATTATGTCATATCCATTAAAAAAAGAAGACCTCACTTTATATGCCATCACGGACCGCTACTGGTTAAACGGGAACAAACTTGCCGATGTTGTGGAAAATGTCCTGAAAAACGGAGCGACCTTTCTGCAGCTTCGGGAAAAGAAATTTTCCCATGAAGAAATGGTACAGGAAGCAAAGGAGATTAAGGAGATCGCTGCCCGGTATCATGTACCATTTGTGATCAATGATGATATCTATGCGGCAAAGGAAATCGATGCAGACGGTGTACATATTGGCCAGAGCGACATGGAATATCAAAAGGCACGGGAGATTCTGGGACCGGACAAGATCATTGGAGTCTCAGCCGGCAACTTGGAACAGGCTGTCGCAGCAGAAAAAGCGGGTGCCGATTATATTGGTGTTGGCGCTGTTTTTACCACCAGCACCAAACTGGATCATACCCGCATCACCTTTGAAACCCTGAAGGAGATCACCTCCACCGTATCCATCCCGGTGGTTGCCATCGGCGGAATCAGTGCTGACAATCTGACCCAGCTGAAGGGAACCGGCATAGATGGTATCTCTGTCATCTCGGCAATCTTTGGACAGCCGGATCCGGGTGCTGCCACAAAGGATCTGCTTCACCGCACAAAGGAGATGCTCTCATGAATCCCATAAAAACTGCAAAGCTTTATATATTTGATATGGACGGAACGCTTCTTGATTCTATGGGAGAATGGACGCACCTTGGCCGAAACTATCTGCTGTCCAAAGGAATAACGCCTCCTGCCGACCTGGAAGAAACCATCGACGCCATGACTATGGATGAATCCGCCGCTTACTTCCAGACTTTAGGAATTCACGGAGATATTTCCACAATCAATTGGGAAATCATGGAATTGATCCACCGGTCCTACCGGTATCAGATTCCACTAAAGCCCGGTATCAAAGAGCTGTTACAGGAACTGTCCACAAAAAAGGACAGTATCCTCTGCGTTTTAACAACATCTGAGCGCGACTGCGCCGTTAATGCGTTTCAACGTCTTGGAATACTGTCCTATTTTAAGGACATACATACCAGCTTTGAAATCGGTCTGAGCAAACGGACCGGTACGATCTACCAGCATGTGTGTAAACTGTATCAGGTTTCTCCGGCAGATACTGTTGTATTTGAGGATGCACCATATGCCATTCATGCCGCCAAAGAGGCCGGCTGTTATGTCTATGCCGTCCCGGAGGAAACCTACCGGGATGATTGGTCAGACTGTGAAAGCACTGCAGATGAAATACTCCAGTTGTGATCCAAAGGTCCATTTCCGTGACCCAGATCAAGACCCGTAGACATAGCACTTCGCACATAGACCTTAGCAATCCCTACCGCTTCCTTCAGCGAACATCCCCGTGCCAATGCACTTGCAATCGCTGAGGAAAGCGTACATCCGGTTCCATGGGTATTCGTGCAGTCAATTCTCTGCGCCGGAAACCAGACCGCCTGTGTCTGATACAACAGATCATCTGCCGCCTGTATCATATGACCGCCTTTTAAAAGTACATTGCAGCCATACTTTTGCCGGATTTCCTGTGCTGCCTTTTCCATCATAGTTTGATCAGTAATCTGCACAGATGATACCGTCCGTTTGTTTTCCACCGATCCATCAACAGCTTTCAGTATCTCCTCCGCCTCCGGAATATTCGGTGTCACAAGCTCGGCCAAAGGAAACAGCCGTCGCAGCATCTGCTCCTTTCCTTCTGCCTCTAAAAGGCTTCTGCCGCTGGTGGATACCATGACCGGATCAAGTATCACATGCTCCACATGATACTTTTCCAGAATATCAGCAACTGCTTCCACAGCATCTGCCGTGGCAAGCATCCCGATCTTTACCGCATCCGGCATAATATCACTCATCACGGCCTCAAGCTGCAGCCGAATCATTTCTCCGGTTACATTCTGAACACCTGTTACACCGCATGTATTTTGTGCTGTCACCGCCGTGATCACACTCATACCATATACATCAAAAGCAGACATGGTCTTTAAATCCGCCTGGATCCCGGCACCACCGCTACAGTCCGAGCCGGCGATGGTTAAAACTACCGGTGGATTCTTCCTATTCATCGTATACCCTCACTTCAAATTATAAAAAACTGTTTTTTCGTTTTATTACGGACAAAATACAGACTTTATTCATCAAAAATTGATACGATCTCCCCATCTAAAATCTTGTTCATGTTCTTAACCGCACAGAAGTTGCCACACATAGAACAGGTATCCTCCTTCTCCGGAGCCGCCTCTGCACGATATCTTCTTGCCTTTTCCGGATCAATGGAAAGCTCAAAGGTTTTCTCCCAGTCAAGGGCACGACGGGCTGCTGCCATCTCATCATCCCAGTCTCTTGCCCCCGGAAGACCTTTGGCAATATCTGCCGCATGGGCAGCGATCTTTGACGCGATAATTCCTTCCTTAACATCATTCAGATCCGGCAGACGAAGATGCTCCGCAGGTGTTACATAGCACAGGAAAGAAGCTCCGTATGTTGCCGCAATGGCACCGCCAATGGCAGACGTAATATGATCATAACCCGGAGCAATATCCGTAACAAGAGGTCCCAACACATAAAATGGTGCTCCCTTACAGATAGTCTTCTGAATCTCCATATTGGCCTTGATCTGGTCTAACGGCATATGACCCGGTCCCTCGATCATAACCTGAACATCCTTCTCCCATGCACGTCTGGTAAGCTCGCCCAAAGTGATCAGCTCCTGAATCTGGGATACATCGGATGCATCCTTTAAGCAGCCCGGACGACAGGCATCTCCTAAGCTCATAGTAACATCGTACTCACGGCAGATATCAAGCACTTCATCATAATACTCGTAGAACGGATTTTCATTTCCGGTCATCTCCATCCACGCATAAATAATAGAACCTCCACGGGATACGATATTCATCAGACGCTTGTCCTGACGGAAATGGCGTGCTGTCTCCTTATTGACTCCGCAATGAATGGTCATGAAATCCACGCCATCCTCTGCATGCATCCGCACAATGTCGAGCCATTCCTTCGCTGTGATCTCCTTCAATGCCTTATGATAATATACAACCGCATCGTAGATCGGCACTGTTCCGATCGTAGCCGGGCATTCCGCCGTCAGCTTACGACGAAACTTCTGGGTATCTCCGCTGGAGCTTAAGTCCATGATCGCCTCTGCTCCCATATCTACGGCACTTTTTACCTTTTCCATCTCCATGTCAAGGTCTGTCCAGTCACGGGAGGTTCCCAGATTGACATTGATCTTGGTACGAAGAGCACTTCCAATGCCGTTTGGATCCAGAACCTTATGATTTTTATTGGCCGGGATGATCACCTGACCTTTTGCGATCAGATCCCGAAGTACCTCTACATCCATCTTTTCCTTTGCAGCAACCTTCTCCATCTCCGGAGTGATAATATTTTTTCTCGCCGCATCCATCTGTGTTGTGTAATCCATAATCTACCTCACTTTTCCTTTGTTCCTGTAAAACATATGCCTCCGAAGCAGCTTTTAAAATTCTATCCAAATATTATTGTTTGAAAATCAATAACTGCTCCGGACTGTTTATCTGAAGCACTGTAATTTGTAAGAATATAATATTTGACGAATCATATGTATCTTCCTACGCCGGAATTATCCGAATCAGGTTCATGGGTCGGACTACCATCAGTCCCTCTCAGCCGTAACAGCTCCCCAGACAAATCATCTCTTTCAGTATAGTGATGACTGCGCTGTCTGTCAAGCTGTCATTTTCACAAACCGGTGGATATTTCCCGCCCATACCACACACATATAAAGAGACACGGACAACAAAACGGTGGCAAATATCTGTACGGCATGATACACCCCGGAACCAAACACCATCAGCACCAGAAGACACAACTGAAGAACTCCATAGACAATGATCTCCGCTTTGCCCTGATGATTCATTCGAATCTCCATGGCACCGTTTCTGCCAATACATACATAACCAATCACTCCAAACACCGCAAAAAAGATGATCATAGCACATAATACCGGATACCTGAGAGCCAGGACCATTCCATATGAGGCCGATAAATTCACCTTCTCCGGATCTGCCGCCGTCACGGACTGCACTGTCATCCGGTACAACAGATCCATCCCCGCAAAACCACATAATACTGTGATCATGTACCAGATAATTTTTTTAAGCTTTTCCCCCATGATTTTCCTCCTGAATAACCTGCTACGTTACCGCTGCAATTTCATTTTATAACAAGGGATATTTTGTGTCAATACACCACAGGGTAGGGGGTATAAAGTCAGTAATGATCCATCATATCTTACCTCGTTTTCAAAATACCCCTATACGTTTTCCATTCCTTTTATACAGCTTTCCATTGCGGCTGTAATAGTATGGATTTTGTGGCGATACCACATAATACAATTTTTGTCCTTCTTTTATCCCCCAATAAAAACAATCTGAAATATCACTATTTCCTACGCCATAATGCACGTTTCTTCCAATGTATACTCTTTCCAGACTACTGCATTGTCGTTTCCACCCTTCAAATGGAAAACCTATTCTAACAACGCTATCCGGGATATGAATCTCCCAAAGCTTGACACATTCCCCAAAGCAACCCATGTAATAATATTCATCTTCATAAACATCTTTGGTATGGATTCCAGGAAAATTTCTCCATACTCTGCATCTGGAATTTACGGCAAAATCTACCTGTACCAGTTCTGTACACGCATAAAAGCAGCCTCCCCCAAGAATCTCTACTGACGCCGGAATTCTGACCTGTTTCAGGCTGCGATGATGCGCAAAGGCAAGCCGGGCTACTTTCTTCGTTCCATATCGTATGACAACCCGATCCATATCGTTATATCCATAGATTGCTGCTTCATATTTATCATCATAAAGCACGCCATCCTTCATCTCATACCTTGGATTTCCTTTAACAACAGTAATATAATTTAACTGCGGACATTGATAGAAAGGAAGCTGACCTATTCTCGCTGCCGCCTTCCCGATCTTGACTTTTTCGAGGCTCCTGCATTGCCAGAAACATTCATCTCCCACCCATTTCACATTGTCCGGTATCCTTATCTTTTTCAGTTTTTTACAGCCCACAAATGCATACTTTTTTATTCTGGTCAGACTGTCCGGTAATGTCACACTCTCCAGATTCTTAAACTTTGCAAATGCAGCAATATTGATCTCTGTGACTCCCGATCTGATCACCAGCTTTTTCACCTTATTTTTCGGAAACGGATACTCAATATTATACAAACGATCATCATCACGCCATTGCGGATAATCCGTTTCATAATATGCATCACTGTACAATCTGCCCTTTCCAAAGATTGTCAAACATTGTTTCTTTCGATCATAACGAAAACGGGCAAACGGACCGTGAACTCTTTTTTTACACTTTGTGCCATCTTTCTTTCCCAAAAAATGATATTGATAACTGTCTGTTTTCGAGTCATACAGCCATTCATAATAGATAGAGTCAACTTCATCATGTACAAATCTTACAGGCGTTGCAGTTGGAGCTTTCCACGGCGTTGCAGTTCTTTTTGCACTAGAAGTTGGAGAGGGTGCTGTCATCGAGTTCTGCACCGGCGCAGGACTACGTTCTTCAACCGAATCATCCGAACAGCCGCAGAAGCAGTATATGATTGCAAGCATCATCAACAAACCGAATACTTTATTCCTCTTCATCCGCTCACCTCCATATTCATTATTTATTTCAAAGTAATACTATATAAAGTTGCCTGATATTTGTCCTGCATTTTTTTGCCCTTTTGACTGCGGCATACATACTGTTGGAAGTTGCTGAAATACTTCCTATATAAGAATATTTTATTTAACACCTATTGTCAAACAGTTATATCTACTCAATTATAAAACCATTCATTTATTTATGTAGTACATATACACATCCTCAAGGTCAATACTGTCCCGCACCGGCAGGCATCCCTCCGGCAGCTCATCCCCCACGATCCGCACACGAAGTCCTTCCCGCCTCTGATAAACATTACCGGTGCAGTACCTCTCCTGCAGCTTTTCCAGACTATCCAGATCACATGGCAGTTCCCCTACCTTCCCCTGTATGCTCTCGATCAGCTCCACCGGCGTGCCCTTCTGACAGATCCTTCCATCCCGTATCAGGATCACATCCTTGGCAATGCACTCAATATCGCTGACCACATGCGTCGCAAAAAGCACGATCATTTTTTGTGCCACAGCGGCAATATAATTTCGTATATTGATCCGCTCACTGGGATCCAGTCCCGCCGTTGGCTCATCCAGGATCAGCAGACGTGGATTTCCCAGAAGTGCCTGTGCCAGCAGAACACGCTGCTTCATTCCTCCGGAAAAGCCTCCCACCTTTTTGCGCCGCACTTCCCACAGATTGACCACCTGCAGAAGCTCCGCAATCTGCTTTCCGGCTGTTGCCGGGGCAATCCCCTTGACCGCCGCCATATATTTCAAGAACTCTTCTGCCGTATAATTTTCATAAAGTCTCTGCTGCTGTGGCATGTATCCTAACAGCTCCCTGTATTTTGCCCCCAGCTTAGTAATCTCATGGTCATTGCACAGCACCTCCCCCTGATCCCGCACAATGCTGTCCGTCAAAATATTGATCAGCGTACTTTTGCCTGCCCCATTTGGTCCAAGCAGAGCATGTACACCGGAATCCAGCACCAGACTCACGTCATCCAGTGCTGTTTTATCCCCAAACCGTTTCGTCAGATGAGAGATTGTAATCTCCATACGCTTTAAACTCCTTTCCCATTTATTCCATCCTTAAAATGGAAAAATACTCAGCCTCCGGCAGCATCAAAATATATTTCCCAAAAGCAGCGGATCAAGCAGTACATATTTGAAAACCTTCACTCCACTTAGATACAAAACTAAGGGCAGCGCAAATATAGAAATACTGTATACCACTGTCATAATAAAGCTTTTCGCACGGCTGGAGATCAGGTAAACCGCAGCCATTACCAGGAAAAATCCCATATAACGCATGACAGAGATCAACGCCAGATAGTCCACCACCGCCAGTCCCGACAGATACATCGGAATGTGGGCCATGCTTGCCACGGAGCAGTTCCAGCCCTTTATTCCAAAAGCACTTAAGATACGATAAAATTCACTTCCATAGATAATTCCATAGATTACTGTAACAATTCCCATGCCGATCCAAAGCTTGGCACTCCACAACTCCTGCCTTCCTCCAGGCGTTGTCCGCAGCAGCCGCATCATTCCCGTTTCATATTCCCGGGAATAAATCCCTGCCACCGTAAGGATCACCATAAGAACGCCCTCCAATGCCAGCACCGCATCCCGTTTCCATGCCATCTCATACCCCGTCAGCTGCTCGTAGCCTCTCTCGTAAAAGAGTCCTCCATTCGAAATCCCGGAAATATAGCTGATGTGATTCATCAACACCTGAAAACCCTCTGTTCTTTTGCGTTCCCTGGCATATCCCGATTCCACAATTGATTTCAGTTCATCCGTAGCCGCCTTCCGTTTTTCCTTATGGATCTGCCTTTCCAGAGCAAGTCTCTCCTCCCGCCACAGTTTTATTTTTTTGGCAGAAACCTTCGTATACGATCCGGACACCTGATCCACATATTCCTTATAGTAGACATCCGATTCATCATCATACAGAGAATGTACCGCTGTATAGTTCCACCAGATCACTCCTGCAAATATGCATATCATCAAAAGCACTCTCTGATAATACAGTATCTTTTTTGTTTCCCCGTAAAATAAACGATATCCCCGTATTTTTTTCTGCCGCTTCCCCTGTGACAGAATATTGCGTTTGGCACGGGATACAATTTTCTGGTCACAGAAGAAAAATACAGTTCCCGAAAAAAGTAAAATACCCGCTACAATAAAAAACACGATCCCCACTGTAATATAACTGACCGGAAAACCGTACAGTCCAATATTCCGATATACTGCCATCATTTCGCCCGTATGCAGAAAGCCTATGAGATTCACATACTTCAAAACAGACACCCAGCTATTCGCTGATATTCCCCAATATGCCAGACTGCTTCCCCCTAAGATCACCGCCAGACAGATATACAATTTCTGCGATGTACCACAGACCGTCATCAGGAATAATATTAACAGCATACTCACAAAATACGCCAGCAGTTTCAGTCCCAAAAACAGGACAATACTTTCTTTTAAATCTGCTGCCACGCCGGTTCCAATAAATCCATTTACGGATTGCAGACAGGCATTTAAATCTCCCAGTCCATACAATTTCCATGCCACCAGGATATTTTCCAGATAAAGGAGCAGTATCACCTCCATTGTAAACAGCAAAAGTGCCAATACTTTATAAATAATAAACGATTCCCGCCCCCTTTTCATTGTACGGATAAAAAAATATTCTCCCCGTTCCTTCTCCTGCATAAAGGAAACGGCTGCAGCTGCAAGCAAGGTCACCAGACCGGCAATATCCGTCTGAAAAAACAGAAGGATCATTGCCCAGCCTCTGGAAGGAACGATCTGCACTGTACTTCCTTGAAACTGCCGCAGCATTTTCATAACCTTTGCAGCATCCTTCCGATCGTATTTACTGCTTTTTCGAAAACCTTCAAACACCTTACTTTTAGAATAATCCTTCTCCCGCTCCTCCAGATAATCGTCATAGCTGCCGGCACGGGATATTTCGTCAAGCATCGTCTCATAACCAATTCTTCGTTCATACGCTATATTCTGATTGTTTGACTTTTTCTTCAGATAGCTTTTTGCCTTTGCCGGCTCCATCTCTTTGATCTCTTGGTATATGCTGCGATAACAGGATACTGTCGGCTCCATCCATGACTGACGGCTGTACTCACTCCGCAGCAGCAAAAACAGATTCAGTAGAAGTCCTGCCACTACAAACACTGCTACCGCCCGTTGCTTCCACAATTTTTTATGCTCTCTCCACATACCTGCTCCACCTTGCTTTTCAAATACTGTAATTATTCATCTTTTACCCTTCCCACGCCTTGATCTGCTTTTCCACATCATCCCGGTACTGTTTCATCCTCTTAGTGGCAAGCTTCTTCACCATACTGTCATACTCCCAATCAAAGTTCTGCGCATGCCAGATATCCTCTCCCTTTCGCATTGCATTAATATAGTTCTCCAGATCCTTCTCGTAATCACCGGCATCCGGCTGGAAGCCGATCAACGGTGACTCGGTTACATTATATGACTGAAAATATTTCCTGCGATTTTCCGATTTGCCGGATTCCCCATCTGTATCCAGCGGCGTTGCTGCAATCTGATTTCCAAAATTCATTCTCAGAAAAGAAAATGTTGTCTGCAGCTCCTGCAAATAATTGCAGACCACGCCATCCTTCACCTGATAATTTCCCTTCTGCACACCATACAGCATCAAATCAGCAATCTTCTGATCCGTATATGCCAGTTCCAGAAACTTTTCTGCCTGTTCCTTACAGTTTGATGCCGATGCCACACCGGTGGACATGTTTGCCTTTGAGAATACCGTCTGCTTTGGCCGGACAATCTCGCAGGACATTTTCTGAATATCCTCGCTGCAAGCTCCATAACCGATTGCCACCAGCCAGTCACCACTCTGCAGAGCCCCCTGCTCCCATGCCGCAGTATCCTCTCCTGCCGTACTGCTTATATAATTCTCCTCTGACAGCCATCCTCTCCGATACCAGGTATGAAATCTCTCGTATACGGCACGAACCTTTTTGCTTTCATACCATAGCTCTGACTTCTTCGTCTGATGATCCAGTGCCAGTCCCAGGCAATAATCACTGTCAGCAAAACCGGACAGATTACCATCCTCCAGACTATTTAATAAGATGATCGGATACTTCGCCTTCACTTCTGTTCCACTCACTATCTTTTCTACCTTTTCCAGCGTATCTGCCTCTTTGAAACCGCCCTTCCCCTTCAGCTTTTTATTGTATGCAATATAGATTCCCTCATAATCCAGCATAGAACTCGGCACAGAATAGATTTCCCGATTGACCTCCACCTGTTTCCATTCCGTCTCACTGAACCGTTTTTTCAGCTTTTTGCCGCCATTATCCAAAAAATCGGACAGTGGTTCATAATATCCCGATTTCAGGGCATCGGCAGAACGATTATTATAAACCATAGATGACGGTACCTGCAAAATATCTACCTGCGGATACTTTTGGGCAAGCTTATCCGGATCATTCTCCAAAGCACTGATAAATTCCACCTTAAAGTCATACCCGCTCTTTTTCAGATAACGATTGATCTGAAAAACGGCATTTGCCGATGGAAGCTGATTACTCTGGACACCCCAGACTACAGTATCTTCCGGATCATTATTCTTTATATCCTGCTTTTCCTGGATTTT
>ENA-UOJA01002371-UOJA01002371.1-human-gut-metagenome-genome-assembly--contig:-C19-NODE-2371-length-13014-cov-4.471255_pt1 | contig 13014 bp, 8 predicted proteins | sample MGYA00242337_ERZ723884 | MGnify/ENA metagenome assembly ERZ723884
TCAATTTATTATCATTACGTGCCACGGCATTTAAAACAGACAAATAATAAAAATGATATATTTCATATAATTAAAGAAATCCAATATTTGTCACATCCAGCAATCAACACAATGTCGTGTCGTCTCAAATCAAATAATGACAAATAGACCGTCTTTGCACGCCAAGGAATACTTATATGAATACATAATGGCAAAAGCCGTATCGAGGCAATCGACACGGCTTTTAATGCGCGTTAATTATTAGATATTAAATTCACCTTACGCTGTCCCTAAAGTCATCGGCGTGCAATACAAAGATAGATAGCGGCAGCAAGAATTCCACCAATGAAAAATGTAAAGTTCGCCCATCCCGTCCCATTATCCAAAAGCATGACCAAGATACTGGCCGCTCCGGCAGGAAGCAGTGCACCGACGGCCTGCCAATTGACGCCGTGTCGATACCAATAAAGACTGGTGCTAGATGTGCTGTAAAGATCCGCAACACTTATCTTGCCTCGTTTAACAAGGTAATAGTCGACGATCAAAATGCCGTACACCGGCCCAATCAGTGCAGCCAGAAGATCGACCGTGAGGTGAATAACATCCGGAGAACTGAACAGATTCCAAGGCAGAATCAGTACGGAGACAATTGAGGCCAGCATGCCTCCTTTGCGCCAGGAGATGTATTTTGGAAAAATATTGGAGATATCAAAAGCTGCCGAAACAAAATTCGCCACGATATTGACGCCGACAGTTGCCACAAGCATCGTGAGTCCCAAAAGGAGAACGGCGGCTTTGTTGTCGAGTCTGCCCATGACAGCAATAGGATCGACAATCAACTCTCCGAAAACAGCACGTGTTCCTGAGATCGTCACAACGGAGATCAAAGAGAAAAAAAGAAAATTGACAGGCAGTCCCCAAAAATTGCCCTTCTTCATGTCCGATATAGTCTTCGCATACCGTGAAAAATCACCAAAATTGAGTGTCGGACCTGCAAAATAGGAAACAACAAGCGCTGCTCCAAGCAACATCGTCCAAGCCGTTTGTGAAACACTCTTCTCGGTTTCTGACAGCGAAAAGCTGATGTTCTCCCAACCCGCTCGACCGACAATGAGAACCATGAGACCAAGCATCGCCAAATATACGATCGGCCCAGCCCAATCCATGAAACGGCGAATGGCCTCCATACGGCATAAAAAAAGCGCCGTTTGCAGAAGCCACATCACGAGAAAACACCCCCATCCTAGAGGTGACAGCCCAAAATAACTGCTCTCATGGTATGAAATAAGACTGGGAAATTCATAAAGCACCACCACCATGAGAGCGGCGCTCGCAAGATAGGTTTGAATACCGTACCAAACAATGGCAATGATGCCGCGAATGAGGGCCGGAATATTGGAACCGAAAACGCCATAGGTCATTCTGGAGATGACTGGAAACGGAATGGCAAACTTCTGACTCGGCACACCGATGATGTTGGCGAGCACCAAAATAATCAAGATGCCGGCAATCAGCGAGATAAAAACCTGCCATCCGGCAAGGCCGAGCGAAAAGAGTGTGCCAGCGAAGATATACCCGCCCGCACTGTGCACATCTGACATCCAGAAAGCGAAGATGTTGTACCAACTCCAGGTTTGTTGGGAGGGAATGAGATCCTTATTGGCAAGGATGCTTTGAGGGATGTCTGCAGCCATATCAATTTTGTCTTTCATCTTATTTCTCGCCCTTCGAGACGCTTCTCCATTCCTCCTCTATTTTCAAAAGACAAGTCATTTAGGTCATTGGCTACCGACGTCAAAAAATAATCATTACGTGCCAATATTAGACTTTTTATGTAATATTTAAAAATTCATATATACCAATGCAATTTCTCATGTATTAGTTATACATAACAACCGATTCGGCAAACAAATGACGTGTATTAACAAGAAAAAAAGGACACCCAGAAACTTCTAGGCATCCTTTTTTTGATAGCGATCCTCGCCACTTATCCGATCTGCATTCTTCTTCCGATCGGTCGGGCTGACGGTCCATTTTGGAGGGACCACACCTCTTCACCGCGCACTAAGGTACGCACAATGCGGCAATCGATTTTGCGCCCCTCATAGGCTGAGAATTTATTTTTGTAAAGCAGATGATCTGCTGTCAGCACATAAGTCTGCGAGGGATCAATGAAGGTTAAGTCTGCATCCATTCCCAAGGCAATTTCTCCCTTGCCTTTCAAACGGAATCGCCTGGCTGCATTGGAAGCGAGCGCGCGGGCAAGCACTACAGGGCTGATGCCGCGCTTGAGCACTGCCTCATCAAACATCGCATCAACACAATTCTGACATCCGCTGATGCCGCCCCAGGCATCGAATGCATTGGGTGAAGCCTTCAGGTCAAAAGTACACGGAGAGTGATCGGAAACGAGCATCTCAATGCGTCCTTCGCCGAGCAGCTCCCACATGCGTCGCTGATGGGCACGATCCCGAATGGGTGGAGAGCACTTTGCCTTCGGTCCGATGGCATCGAGGTCTTCAGTGGCCAACAAAAAGTAATGCGGACAAGACTCAAAACTCGCATCCACGCCGCGAGCCCTTGCCCGTTCAACCTCCTCAATGGCTTCCGGACAGGAGCAATGCGCAATATGTATGCGGCAGCCTGCAGCTTCAGCAATCATCAGTACGCGGTGCACAGCCTCCACTTCGGTAAAAATCGGGCGGGATGCCACATAAGCAGAAAGCGACGTTTCGCCCGCGGAGCGAGCTTCGGCGCCAAGTCCATCCGTAATGGTCGCATTCTCACAGTGCACGATCAGCAGACCATCCTTTTTCGCAATTTCGCGGGCCCCACGGAAAAGCTCAAAGTCGGTGACATTTTTAAAGTCACCCGGCTTACCGGAGCCGCATGTCGCAACGAAGGCCTTGAACGCCGCAACCCCTGCATCCGCGAGCGGTGCCAAATCCTTGAGATTCCAAGGAACAAGCCCTCCCATCGGCGCATAATCAACCCAACATTGCCCTTCGGCTGCCTTGAGTTTGATCTCCAGACTTGGAACATCCGTCGTGCAAGGGATCTGATTCAGCGGCATTTCTGCAAATGAAGTAATTCCGCCAGCAGCCATTGCCTGTGTACCGGTACGATAGCCTTCCCATTCAGTGCGGCCGGGTTCAGAAAGATGCATGTGCACATCAACCATCCCCGGCAACACATACTGTCCGAGCGCGTTAATTTCACGTGCAGCCCGTTCGTCGATCGTTGGTGCCATGGCTGCGATGACGCCGTTTTTCACGGCGATATCCACCATTTCTACCGCATCAGGAAGGACTGCCATTCCTTTTTTGATAATCAAATCAAACATGCTTGCGATCCTCTCTCAGATCAGAAATTGAGATTGAACTGCTGCTGCAGATAGAGCGCAGCACAACATACGGCACCGAGCACCAACATGAGCGGCGTATAGAACCGCAGCCACTTTGTATATTCGACTTTAGCGATCACAAGAGTCGCAACAAAAAAGCCCGAAGTGGGAAAGAAGATGTCTGTAAGCTGCCCGCCCCAGGCATTCGCCGAAACAATGGCTTGCTGAGAAACATCCAGCAGAGAGCCAAGCGGCGAAAGGATTGGCATCGTCAGAATCGTGAGTGCCGTGGCGCCCGGAATCAAGGCGTTGAAGATGGCCTGTTCCCAAAAAATAGCGATTGCAGAAAGCGCCGGCGGCGTTGTGGCCAAAAGCTGCTCGAGCCAATAAACAATCGTGTCGGTAATAACGCCCTTGTCCATGACCACAGCAATAGCAGAGGCTACGCCGCACAGAAGAGCACCGACCATCAAATCCCGCATGCCCGCATTTATGTCATCGCAAATCTCCTGAGCAGTCTTGCCGGCAATGATGGCTGCGATGATGCCGATCGCGAGAAAAAGGCCACCGATCGCCTCAAAGCCCAGATTCATTGACAAAATCAAATAGACTGCGAAGGGAAACATGATGAGGCAGGAGATGCCCGCCCACGTCTGTCTTGACGTGAAGACAAGCTCTCGATTCCCCGATTTTTCACCTTCTTCAGCAAGCTTTTCTTTAACTTCGATATCCGTGTCGTAGGTAAGAGACTTCTGTGGATCCTTCTTGACACGTGCCGCATAAACCATCACATAGACGATGGAAATCAAAATCACTACAGCCAGTACAACAGCGCGCAGGCCGGAACCAGAAAACATCGTCACTTGAGCAATTTGCTGCCCCATGCCGACGGAGCCGGGAATCGTAATGCCGAAGGTAAAGCCCATACACGGAGAAAGCAGAGCAACGGCAGTTGCAGTCATTCCGTCGTAGCCGAGTCTATAAAAGAGCGGCAGGAAAACCGGCAGATATGCGAGCGAAAGTTCCGGCACACCAATAAAAGCAGCAAGGAGCGAAAGTACCAACATCAAAACCGGAGCAACGAGGAATTCAGATTGCCCGACAGCCCGTGAAAGGCGCTGCACGCCGAGGTCAATCAGCCCCGCACGTTTGATGAGCCCCATGCAGGCTCCGACCATAAAAGTCAAAACGACAATACCGGCAGCACGTTCAAAGCCATATGGAATAGCCGTGATGATCTCAAGCCATCCGGCTGGATGTGGTTCAACCGCATGGTAGGTATTGGCGACTACCAGATTTTGAACACCGTGAACGGTCTCAACTACATGGCGGTCATCCTGCCCAGAAGGCACGATGTACGTAAGTACAGCCATCAAGAGAATGAAGATCCCGAGAATGATGTAAATATCGGGCATCTTGAAGTTTTTTTTCTTCTGTGCTGACTGCGGGAGATCCTGCTTGGGCATTTTGCGATCCTTGAGAGTGGGATGCTCTGCTCGAGGAGTTGGACAGTGTCTCTTGGCGCCTAGAGAGGTCCGTGCGGAGCAAATTGAAATTCGTTTGCAAAGTTCCAGAACCGACATTCAATTGGTTCTTGCAGCTTTTTCTATCTGAAATATAGGTTGGACTCCCTAGATTCATCGATGCCCGTTGGCGTCAACGTATTGTCTTTAGGCGCCATAAACGCAGGTTCGATTGAAAAGGCTGCGGCGGTTAGAAAGCTCGTTGCTTAAGTCCCTGAATGCAATCACATCACAATGATCGAATGACCTGAGGTTGGCTCAGCCAGTGACGCTGGGAGCTCTGTAATTGACGCTTAATGACACCCGATCGACCGCCTTGCCGATGACAATGAACCTGAAGGTTCTCTCACCCAGACCAGATGAAGCTGCTATGAAGTCATCCTCGCCTTTTCTTGCTATTTGTCTGGCAGCGACACCCCAACGCAGCCAAGAAGCTATAACGATATTCGAAGGCCTTACTGGGATATGTCGGCCGTCAATCAACTTCACCGGACAAACGGCAGGCCGTTTTGTGGCACCAGAGTCCTGCAGTGATAAGGTCGCCGTTGTGCTCCTGATCAATGCCGCAGCAGGAACCGCGCCTTTTGTACGAAACCTGCCGATCTTGGTGCTGCAATTTGAACCTGAAGTGGGTTCAGGCACAGAGGTTCAAGGCAAAGTGCTCTGCCATTCAAAATGGGACTCACCAATGTGCGGTCTTTGTCTTGAGGATGCTTCGCATCTCGAAGGACTGCCCGTCAAGCTGAGCGAAAACCTGCCCACCCGGCAAGCCTGTCCCTGGGGTGACGATGTTGCCCCAACACCTCCGGCCTCGGCAGCCTACCTGATGCTTTCCGGGGGCTGTATTCATACCCGAACGCAGACTGCCCAACGAATCCTGCGGCGTGCGGCATCCATTATGTTGAGGCGGCTTGACGCAGTCCGTGAACGGCTAGCCGAAAGCTCTGCCCTGGAATCCCTCCTTACCGCCCGAAACTCTTAATTCCGTCCTGCATTATTTTGGAGAAAACCATGGTGAAATCCATCTCGCTTCCCGCTCCAGCCATACTGTCCGCTCCACTTAAAGATGCGCTGTCTCAGCGCCGTACCAATCGTGAATGTTCAAGCGAAGCGCTGACAGATGCTGAACTCGCCGCGCTCCTTTGGGCCTCTGCCGGCATCACCGCCGATGATGGCCGACGAACGACGCCTTCTACACTCGATTTGCGCGCCGTCTCTCCCTATGTACTGCGTAAGGACGGTGTGTGGCGTTGGGATGCCGCCCAAAATGAACTCGAACAGCTTGCCTCTGAAGATGTTCGCAAGGTATCGACTGCATATCAATTTGAGTACGTCGAAAAGGCACCGGTAACGATTGCTTTCGTCGTCGACACTGAGCGCGCGAAGACCGCTCGTCCGACGGGACCATATGTGGACGCGGGCACCATGGGGCAAAGCTGCTATCTTGCCGCCGCATCACTTGGACTCGCAGGCTGCATCCGAGCATCTTTTGACCATGATGAACTGCGCAAGGCCATGAACCTTGACGAACGTTTTGAGCCCATTGTGCTTTTTACCTGTGGCCGACCGCTCTCACCTAATAGCAACAGCAGATAAAAACTTCTGTAATCAGAGCAGCAGCCAAAAGAGGTCAGGAGTATGTAGGTTCGCGATAATAACGGTCGTCATTACTCTCTGTCGTTTTACGCACCAATGTCTCTTCACAGCTTTCCTTCAGACAACGAAGCGGCCTACATCCGCCTCTATCCAGTGCTCGATGCACTTTCACTCTTATTTCTGCAGCCTGAAAATTTGGGCGCCTCCGACGCACTCGTCGACGCAGGCGACGCGCTTCTGGATGAGGAAGGCATTTCTGCTGAGACGCGGGAACGGATCGGTGCAGTTGTTCCGCCTCAGGACATCGAAATTGCTCAAGCCTATGCCCGACTCTTTCTGGGCTCCGGCGCCAAGACAATCCCGCTTTGTGAAAGTGTTTGGACGAGTCCGCAACATCTCCTTTGCCAAGGCTCGGAATTAGAGTGCCGCAAGGCTTATGCCGACGCCGGACTGGAGCTCACAAGCGGACCGGTTGTCCCTGAAGACCATCTCGGACTGATGCTCGCCTTTCTTGCCGTCACAGCGATGCGCGCAGAAGCCCCGAAAGGGCTCGAATTCTATGCAGAACATCCGGCAAAGTTCGTACCGAACCTTGTAGAGGCCATTTATGCAATGGGGAACACCGCCGGTCCTTACCTCGGCATCGCCGCTATGCTGATGGGCATTCACGAACTGCTGACGCCAAAGAGCGCCTGACCTCTTCGCCTCTATCTAATATTCTGCCCCGCAGATTCTGCCGATCTGCGGTCGCAGATTTTTCAAACCCAAAAAACTTTAGACGCGAGGAGACATTGCAGCCGCATCCAAATGTCGTCCGACATAGCGGATTTTGGGCTCGGTGCCGGCCGCGGCGTTCATGGGTTTAGCCGCAGCAATCAACTTCTCCGCCTCCGGTGCGGGCGCATCGAAATCTACCCAGGTCATAGCCCCGATGCCGCAGGCCTCCACGCAGGCAGGAGGACGGCCTTGACTCGTGCGATGTGTGCAGAGCGTGCAGTGTTCCGCACGGCCGGCAGCATGCCTTTGCCAAGGCTCGAGTTCACGGATGGCAAGCGGCGTTTTACCGCCGAAGTAGTTGGTTTCACCAGACGCATTGAATTTCGGCGCGCCGTACGGGCAGGCGCGTTCGCACATACGGCAGCCAATGCATTTTTTCTGATCTACCAGAACTTCACCCGCAGGGCCGCGGTGAATAGCCTTGACCGGACAAACCGGCATACAGGCGGGCTTGTCGCAGTGCATGCAGCTCACGCGGAACCAATTGATGAAGTTGGCCGCAATATTTTCAAAGCGCTCCACGCGTTCGTAGAAAATGCCAGGAGCAACTTGATTTTCTTCCTTGCAGGCGATCGCACAGGCATGACAGCCGACGCATTTGTCGACATTGACGATGATTCCGAATCTTGACATGGCGATTTCCTCCCTTAAGCGCTCTTTTTTTCTTCATCGGCCTTTACGACCTCAATGCACACATCGTTGCAGCACGGATAGCCGGAGATCGGATCCCAGTTCTTGCGAGGAATCATCACCTGCGTTTCCTGATCGCCTCTCCAGCCATACTGAGCGTCAACCATGCCTGGCTGGCAGAGAATCGTCACACGCACCCGGGCGCGCACCTTCGTGGCAGCGTAGGGAGAAATCATCCAAACGCGATCACCTTCCTTGAGACCGCGGTCCTGAGCATCCTTCGGATGCATATTGATGACGGATTCGGGTTCCAATTCGAGCAGATACGGCTGATCACCTCGGGTTTTTGAATGCGTAATGTACGGGCGGCGCGTACCGTTGATGAGCTTGAGCGGGTAATCCTTCGTCGGTTTGGGCGGCTCAACATAAACGGGGAGCCCCGGCTGATCGTGCTTGGCCTGAATGCTCGAGAAAAACTCGATCTTGCCCGACGGTGTCCGGAAGCCCGGTTTGTCGTCAAATCGCAGCAGTCCCTTCGCAAACTTTTCTTTTTGCGGCGCAGGGAACCACTCGCAGACATTGACATTTGGGAGCATCGCCTGACGTTCCGCGTAGCTCGTGCCCCAGTCGTTGAGCATCGAGTCGCACGCTTTCACCGGGTCGCCGCCGAAGAAACGGTCGCTGTCGCCCGTTACGGCCGCGCCGATGGTCAAAGCAATCTTCCAGTCTTCCCAGCATTCGCCGAGCGGCTTCACTGGTTTACGAGCGCTTACCTTGCGGCCGTGCACACCAAAGGGTGCATACCGTTCGTAATTCATGGCCGCCGGCAGCACCAGATCCATGTCATGGTGCGTTTCATCTCGATAAAAGTAATCAGTTGCAAATGAGAAATCGAGATTCCGCACGGCTTCCTGATATTCGGCAGGATCAGGCCAAATCAGGAGGTTTGCACCGAAACCAGCGAACGCCTTAATGCGGCCCGCTTTGACCATTTCTGGAAGGGCATTCGGGCTGCAGAGCACCTGCATTTCATTCCAGATAGGCGCGAACTCACGGTCAATGCGCTTAGCCTTTTGTTCGGGCTGATTGAACCACTGCTGATCAATGAAGGTTCTGGTGTAGCCCTCATCCCAGCGAATATAGTCTTTGGGCCAGTCATCAAACGAAGAGCCGCCGACATTGTCAACGTTGCCCGTTAATGCCATTAAAAGGGAATAGGCGCGAACATTGTTGCAGCCGTTATGCTGATGCGGAATGGACTGGCCAGGGAGCATCATCGCCGACGGACCGTCGGCAAACATGCGTGCAGCCGCGATCACATCCTCGGCCTTGACCCCGGTTTCCTTCTCTACATAATCGGGCGTGAACTTTTCAGCATACTGCACCAATTCTTCATAGCCCGTGCACCACTGGTCGATGAAGGGCTGGTTGACAAGTCCCTCCTTCACCAGCACGCGGATCATCCCCCAAGCCAATGCGCCGTCCGTGCCGGGCTTAGGCTGCAGATGGATATCCGCCTGTTCAGCCACCTTCGTGCGGCGAATGTCGGACACGATCAGCTTAATGCCGCGCGCTTTCTGTGCGAGCAAATTGCGGAAGAACCCATGCGGACTCGCCCATGAGCCGTTCTTCCCGACGATCATCACACATTTGGTCTTGGGGCTCGGACCGCCGGCGATTTCCTGACCGTAAGAGAGCTCTTCAGCATGCACATACGCCAAATTGCAAGCGACGGATGATTCACATCCGTAGTTGGGACTCTCAAAGTAGCGCGCCAGCCGCATCACCGGAGGACGCGGCTCCTTCGGGTCACCGCAGTAAAAGAGCACGCGGTCTGCTCCGTACTTTGCCTTGACCGCATTGAGGTTGGCGGCAATCATTTTGATCGCCTCATCCCAGCCGATGCGAACCCAGCCCGGATCCTCAGATCCTTTGGGATTCGTGCGCTTTAAGGGATAAAGCAGTCGATTCGGGTTGTAGAGCCGCTGCAGCGTAGCGATGCCTTTTGAGCAAAGGAAGTGATTGGGATGCTCCTTCCAATTCTCAATGCGGATCACCGTATTGCCTTTGGCATGAAAAGTGATGCCGCACATCGGCATGTGATTGCAGCTGTCGCAGATCGTATAACCTGTCCATTCGTTGTCCCCCGAATGTGCCTGGGTCTCGGCGGCCAGTGTCGGGGTTGTATGCATAAATAGTGAAGCGGCAAAACCAGCGCCGGTTCCTTTGAGGACGGCGCGCCTTGAGACGGAAATTGTCATTTTATGTCTCCCGCATCCTTTTGATTTTGTTATGCTCTGAGGACGCTTTCTTTTTTGAACTGGTATACCTTCATACTAAGAAACCCATCCATGCTCGTCATTGGTGAAATCTTTACCAATAACGGAAACCCCTACGGGTATTGCGAATGACTTTCATTTAACGAACGGTTGCCGTTTTTCTGCCGAAGTCGGCAGATAATGAAAAGATCTGGCAAGTGTTCTCGAGCCGCTCTGGGAGAGATGAATTCATGGCAAAAGTTCTAACGTTTACCGCCTGCGCCGCTGCTGTGGGCGTGGCACTTTACGCTGCGGCGGGTTATGTCGGCGTCCCTTACGCCGTGCGTACGGTCATTGAAAAGAATGTGTCTGAGCTGCTCAACCGCACTGTCACGCTCGATGACGTGCGATTCAACCCCTGGACCTGGGTATTTGAACTCAGAGGGCTCACCATTCCTGAAGAAGGCTCGGATCCGCTGCTGTCGCTCGGGCTGCTGCGCATTGACGCATCCTCACAGACGCTTTTCAAGCTCGCCCCCGTACTCGACGAAATCACGATTGACGGCCTCAAGGTCAATGCCGTCGTCAATGAAAAAAATCGCCGAGAACTTGAGAAACTCCTCGGCGGAAATGACGCCGACAAGGCAACTCAAACAGCTGCGAAATCCGCAGATTCATCTGACGCCGGTCTTCCTCAGTTCGCGCTCTACAACATCACCGTTGCGAACAGCTCTCTGCGCTACCAAGACAAATCACAGGGCATTGATGAGTCACTCACTGACTTATCGGTGAAACTTCCCTTCGTTTCGACGATGGAGAGCGCTCGCGAAAGTTTGGTGACGCCGGCGCTCTCACTAAAACTCAACGGCTCCGCCATTGAAGCCACTGGCACGACCAAACCCTTTGGAAAGAGTCTCGAGGCTCAGCTCAACCTCAAGGTGCAGCGACTCGACGCTGCACGTCTGGCCCGAATCCTTCCGCAGCTGCGAACCCGTGAACTCACTGTAGCCGGCGCAGATCTGTCGAGCGACATCAACTTCATCTTCCGCAATCCTACCGGCGGGCAGCCTGCCAAGATGCTGCTTTCGGGCACTACTTCGCTCGACAACGTCTCAATTACGCAGGACGGGAAAGCGATCATCACGCTTCCCAAAGCCTCAGTCACGCTCAAAGAAGTTGATCTCACCGCACAAAAGGCCGTCGTGCAGAATATCGTTGCCACCGGGCTCACGATCAATGCCTCACAGAGCAAGACCGGCATCAATTTGCTTCGTGCGGTTGACAGTGCCGCCGGAGCAGCTTCTTCCCAAGCCAATACCGCAGCCGCAGCGCCGAAGGATGCAGGCGGAAATACCGGCTCTTCGGCCTGGAATTGGACCGTCGCCTCCGCCTCGCTTCGTGACGGCGCACTGAATTGGCACGACTCCACCGTCTCGCCCGCTGCGGCTGTTTCCGTGAAGAACATTGATGCTTCCGTGAAGAATCTTTCCTCGGCTGCCGGCGAAAAGAGTTCCTTTAATCTCTCGCTCGAGACCTTAGGCGGCAAGCTGTCCGCTGCAGGCACGGCGACGATCGCACCGCTATCGGTTGAGGCGACTGCCAAGGGTTCGAACCTTTCGCCCGCCGCAGCTGCGCCCTATCTGAAGGCATTCCTCAAGCCCAGCCTCACGCTCACTGCCGGCTTTGACCTCACAGGAGCTTACGACGGCAAAGATGCTAAGGCCTCTGGTACGGTCAATGTGGCGAATTTTGCTTTGAAAGAAGGCAAGACCACCCTCGCCTCCGTCAAGTCTGCTGCTGTCAAGCTGAGCGAATTTTCTACTGCTTCCCGTACGGCAAAAGTCGAGAGCATTGCCGTCGTACAGCCCACGGCCTACGCCGTAATGACAAAGTCCGGTCTCAACCTGTCTCAGCTCACCGTTGAAACCAAGCCGAGCACTGCAAAGAAGACGTCTAAGGAGGAACCCGCGAAGACAAATGCCGCCGAACCTGCCTGGAATTGGTCTCTTGGTCAAGCCACAGTGACAAACGGCTCTCTGAAGTACCGCGATGAATCCATTTCACCGGCGGCTTCCGTCGAGATTCCCAAAATCAATGCCGCCCTCAAAAACGTCTCTTCAAAGTCTGGCACCAAGAGCTCTGTTGACTTCTCAGCAGACCTAGGCGGAGGCTCGCTCACCGCTGCCGGCAACTTCGTTCTCGCACCACTCTCTGCAGATATTGGCGTGAAGGGAGCAAATATTGGCTTGAAGTCCTTTTCCAATTTGATGCAGGGTTACGCCGGACTTGGCGCCAAGTCGGGAACGCTGGAGGCCGATGGCCGTGCGACCGTTCGGACGCAAAAGGAACAGAATGTTTTCGGCTGGAAGGGCAATGCGTCCCTTGCTTCGCTTGACCTTACCAACGCCAAAGGCACGAGTCTCATGAGCTGGACCAAGGCCGCACTGACAGGCATGGATGTCGAAACGACGGATCCTATTAAGCTGATCATTGCTAAGGCTGAAATTGACCAACCCGCAGAAAAGCAGACAAAAGTTCTCAAAGAAGCGGCTGGAGTGGCCTCACTCATCTCCTCCCTCATGGGTAAAGACAAGACTGCTCAAAAGATTCAGAAGTACTCAGATAAGGTGCCTACCAAGATTTCACTGCAGAACATTCGCTATGAAAACGGCAAACTCTCTGCCGCAGGCATCTCTTCTGCCTCCATTGAAGGCTTGATCCTGCAGAAGCTCTCTGACGCAATGGGTGAAAAACTGGGCGGTTCAACCACCTCAGCTAAATAATCCTGAAGCGGTTCGCCGGCCTATATCAAGCCCGCGGACCGCAACCGCACAAAACGGATATCAATATGAATAAAGCCCAGAAGCTTGCGATCTTCTGGGCTTTGGAATACCTGTGGTGCCGGCGA
>ENA-UOJA01002399-UOJA01002399.1-human-gut-metagenome-genome-assembly--contig:-C19-NODE-2399-length-12895-cov-21.516121_pt1 | contig 12895 bp, 10 predicted proteins | sample MGYA00242337_ERZ723884 | MGnify/ENA metagenome assembly ERZ723884
CATAATCTCTGAACCATTGGAATCCGCAGCTCTGCATTTCTATCCAAACATCTGCGTTCGTTTGCGGCAATTTATTCCGCGCAGCCGATATCCTGCGCAATTTCCTGCACGGATTCCTTGTCGAATTCACCCAGCGGCAGGATCAGCCGTGCCAGAATTTCCTGCGGCAGAACTTCCAGCAGGGCGGTCTGGTCGCACTCTGCGTGCTCTGGGGCGCACAGGCGGCACGCATCGGCGTCCTGCTCCACGCGGGCATAATGGCCGGTGGAGATAAAACGGCAGTCGAGCTTATCAGCCGTCTGCATCAGCAGCTGGAACTTCAGCAGTTCGTCCGCGGCAGTGTCCGCTGCTTCAATCACGTGCAGGGTTACATCCAACGCTTTGGCGGCGTTCTGTGCGGTCTCCACGGCATCGTCGGCCATCCCGGCAAAATGCACCAGTGCGGCCTGTACGGCAAAGCCCTGCTCCTGCAAAATGCGCACAGTAACGGCAGCGTCCATGCCGCCGTTCAGCCCAACAAGAACCTTATCCTGCTTTTCAAATGTATTAAAACCCAGTGCTCCGTCCATAATATCCTCCTGTATCAGCGGTGCGCAGTGCGTCAGGCCTGCTTTCCGCCGTATTTTTTGCTTTGCTCCACGGCCAAGCGGTCGCAACGCTCGTTTTCGGGGTGGCCTGCGTGGCCTTTCAGCCAGTGGTAGTGGATCACATGCTTCTCGCTTTCTTCCAGCAGCGGTGCCCAAAGGTCGGGGTTCAAGGCGGGGGATTTGTCTGCCTTTTTCCAGCCGCGCTTGCGCCAGCCCTTGGCCCAGCCCTTTTCCAGCCCGTTGATCACATACTGGCTGTCGCTGTACAGGTCAATGTCACAGGGCTCTTTCAGCTGGCGCAGGGCTTCCAGCAGGCCGGTCAGCTCCATGCGGTTGTTGGTGGTTCCGGCCTCGCCGCCGGAAATCTCTTTCTCATACACCTTTTCTCCGGTACGGAAGCGCAGGATCGCGCCCCAACCGCCGGGGCCGGGGTTGCCGCTGCAGGCACCGTCGGTATAAATTTCGATGTGTTTCATGTTACCCTCGTTTTGCTGCGGCAATACTGGAATCAGGGCGTGCCGGAAAATGGCATCCTTTTCTTTGCTTTTCGCTGTACCTTATCGGCCAGCCGCAATGCCCGGAACCCTGCCGCTTTACTATAAAAATAATTATACGCGATTTTGCCCAGCCCTGCAAGCTTTTGTGTAATTTGTCCATAAATGCGTCCGGCATACTATTTGACAATGCCCCCGCTGCGCCTTATAATAGATTTAATTGCAATGTCGTAGTTTGATTCAGGACCCGGTTGCAGCCTTTCGGCTGAACTCTTCGCGTCCAACCTTGATTCAGTAAATCGGCACAGTGCCGTACAAATTTTACATGCGACAAAACATCACGTCCGGGGTACGGTGCTTACCGTGTGTGTAACCACCAACCCTGGCCGAATACAATATGGAGGTTATGCAATGGAAGATCACAACAACGAAAAACGCCCCCGCCAGCAGGGCCGCAGCAATTACACCCGCCGTGCCCCGCGCGCAAATAATAATAACCAGAACCGCAAACCCGGTGCGCCTGCCTCCGCGGCCAGCGCCCCGCAGGCAGCGGAGGAAAAACCACAGCCCCAGCACCGCAAGCCGCAGCGCCGCCGTGCCCCGCAGCCCCAGCAGGCTGCAGCGAGCAATGCGGTGAATGCAGCAGCTCCGGCCCCGGTGCAGCGCCCCCGCAGCCCGCAGCGCCGCAGCTATAAGCAGCATTATTATGATGCTTCCACCCCGGCTGTTCCCATGCACATCTGCCCGCTGGGCGGCCTGGGCGAAGTTGGCAAAAACATCACCCTGTATGAATGCCAGGGCGATATGATCCTGGTGGACTGCGGCCTGGTGTTCCCGGATTCCGATATGTTCGGCGTGGACCTTGTCATTCCGGATTTCACCTATGTATTGGAAAATAAGGACCGCATCAAGGGCCTGTTCATTACCCATGGCCACGAAGACCATATCGGCAGCCTGCCGTATCTGCTCAAAAAGTTCAACGTGCCCATTTACACTGCACGTTTGACCATTGGCCTGATCAAAAACAAGCTGGAGGAGCACGGTCTTGCCTCCAGTGCAGAGTTCCATGAGATCCGTCCCCGCCAGAAAGTGCGCCTTGGCTGCTTTACGGTGGAGCCCATCCATGTCAACCACTCCATCCCGGATTCTCTGGCGTTTGCCATTGACTGCCCGGCAGGCATCGTGCTGCATACCGGCGACTTCAAGATCGACTACACGCCGCTTTCCGGCGATGCCGTTACCGACCTTTCCACCATTGCGGAGTATGGCCGCCGCGGCGTGCTGGCTTTGCTGGCGGATTCTACCAACGCGGAGCGCCCCGGCTTTACGGCAACCGAGCAGACTGTGGCCGAAGGGGTGCGCAGCCTGTTTGCCCGCGCCAAAAACCGCCGCATTATCGTGGCAACCTTTGCTTCCAACATCTACCGCATCCAGCAGATCATTGACCTGGCCATTGAGTATGGCCGCAAGGTGGCCGTCAATGGCCGTAGCATGGTTTCCAACACCGAAATGGCGCGGGAGCTGGGGTATCTGCATGCGCCGGATAATGTGCTGATCGATATCGAGGAGATCAACAAATACCCGCCGGAAAAGGTTGTCCTTATCACCACCGGCAGCCAGGGCGAACCGCTGTCCGCTCTGTCCCGTATGGCGCAGGCCAGCCACCGTACCGTCAAGGTCGGCCCCACTGACTTTATCATTATCTCGGCCCGCCCCATCCCCGGCAACGAAAAGACCGTGACCAAGGTGGTCAACGGCCTTCTGGCCCTGGGCGCAGAGGTCATTTACGAAAACATGTACGATACCCATGTTTCCGGCCACGCCTGCCAGGAAGAGCAGAAGCTGATGCTGACCCTTGCCCACCCGCAGTATTTCCTGCCGGTTCACGGCGAATTCAAGCAGCTCAAGCGCCACGCTGAAACGGCGGAGCACCTGGGCTATATCCCCAAGCAGAATATTTATATTGCTGAAAATGGCCAGAACATCCGCCTTTCCCGCGATGGCATGGCAGTGGAGGGCACTGTGCCCGCCGGTGCCGTGATGGTGGATGGCTATGGCGTGGGCGATGTGGGCAATGTGGTCCTGCGTGACCGCCACCACCTGTCGGAAGACGGTATCATCATCGTTACCGCAGCCGTGGATGGCAGCACCGGCCAGCTGCTTTCCGGCCCGGACCTGGTTTCCCGCGGCTTTGTCTATGTGCGGGAAAGCGAGGAGCTGATGGACGGTGCCCGCGTGCAGGTTGAAATGGCCCTTGACCGCAGTATGGCGGATAACATGCACGACTGGGCCAGCGTGAAATCCCGCGTGCGGGAGGCGCTTTCCAGCTATATCTACCGCAAAACCAAGCGCAGCCCCATGATTCTGCCCATTCTGATGGAAGTTTGATCCAAACCATATCTGACCGTGACCGCCTGCCCCACATTGCAGGCACCGAGGAACGATGATGAAAAACAAGCTGAGACGTGATATCTTTGTCATTATCTTTTTGCTGCTCGTTGCGTGCATCGCTCTGGCTGTGCCGCTGGCGTTCAGCAACCCGCGCTGGCTGCTGGCACCGGCGCTGCTTGTAGTGTTTGCGTTGGTGGTGGCGGTGCTTGGCATCCGCCGGCTGCGGCGCTTTGTGGCCGATATGCTGTGCGGGACCAACTTTGAGGGCAGCAAGACCCAGTATTCGCTGGCGGATTTTTCCATCCCCACTGCCCTGATTACCGAAGGCTCCGTGGTGTGGTATAATCCGGCCTTCCGGGAGCAGATCCTGGCGGGGCAGGATGCCCTGCTGGCTGCACCGGACCGCCTGATGACCGGCATTGACCTTTCCGTCTGTGCCCGCGCCCACGGCCAGGACCTGACCATTGACGAAAACCGCTACACGGCCTATGCCACAACCAGCCGCAGCAGCAAAACGGGCACATTGCTGTTTTTGGTCAACGATACGTTCTACAAAAACACGCTGGATGAATACACTGCCAGCCGCCCGGCTTACCTGATTATTGGGGTGGACAGCTATGACGAGCTGTTCAACGATATGAAGGACTCCGAGCAGGCGCACGAGCTGGAGGCCATCAACACCCTGCTGGAAGAATACATCGGCCGCACGACCGGTTTCCTGCGCAAGGTGTCCAACAGCCGCTATATTGCGGTGGTGGAAGAGCGGGATATCCGCTGGATGATGGAAGAACGCTTTGATATTCTGGATAAAGTGCGTGCGTTGCACCCCGGCGGAATGCTTACCCTTTCCATCGGCGTAGGCCATGGCGGCGCTACTATGCAGGAATGCCAGGAGATGGCCCGCGAAAGCATTGATATTGCCTTGGGCCGCGGCGGCGACCAGGCTGCCGTGAAAACAGTCGATGGCTTTGAGTTCTTCGGCGGCATTTCCCATGGTGTCGAAAAGCGCAGCCATGTGCGCAGCCGCATCATTGCCAACGCCCTGGCAGACCAGATCCGCCAGAGCGACAGCGTCATTATCATGGGCCACCGCCAGAGCGATTTGGATGCCATCGGCTCCGCCATCGGTTTGCTGCGCATGTGCAAAATGTGCGATGTGCCTTCGGTCATCGCAGTGCGCAGCAAGGCAACGCTGGCGGGCCAGCTGCTGGATGTGTTCAACAAGGCGGGGGAGGACCACAACTTTATTGAACCGGAAGAAACCTATAAGCTCATCACCTCCAAAACCCTGCTGATTGTAACCGACACATACCAAAAGCGCCTGCTGGAAGACCAAAAGATTTACGAAAAATGCAGCCGCGTGGTTGTTATCGACCACCACCGCATGGCGGTAGGGCATATTGATAACCCGATCCTTTTGTATCATGAACCCTTTGCTTCCAGCGCCAGCGAGCTGGTGTGTGAACTGCTGCAATTCATGCCCGCCCAAAACAACATCACTCAGTTGGAAGCCCAGGCGCTGCTGTCTGGCATCATGCTGGATACCCGCAGTTTTGCGCTGCATGTCGGCGTGCGTACCTTTGAGGCTGCCGCCTGGCTGCGCAGCCGCGGGGCCGAAACCGCCGCGACCAAGCGCCTGTTCAATATTTCCAAAGAAGAATACGAAGCCCGCGCCGCTATTGTGGAGGGCGCTTACCTCTACAAAGGCTGCGCTATCGCCACTTCGGATGAGCTTGACCCCGCCATGAGTGTGGTTCTGCCCATGGCAGCCAATGACCTGCTGACCATCAACGGCGTGGATGCCAGCTTTGTGGCAATCGCCAAAAACGGCGGTGTCAACATCTCCGCCCGCAGCATGGGTGCGCTGAACGTACAGGTCATTCTGGAGCCCTTGGGCGGCGGCGGCCACCTGACGATGGCCGGTGCCCAACTGCGTGATTGTACCGTAAAGGAAGCCGAAGCCCGCATCCGCGCGCAGATCGACGAATACCGCGCCAACCAGGAATGTCAGGAAGAACTGGTGGGTGCAGTTTAACAAATTATCAGCGAATCCCTGCCAATGGCAGAAAATTATATCAATTACTACATAGAGAGGGGAACCACCACGATGAAAGTTATTCTCAAACAGGATGTCAAGAGCATTGGTAAAAAGGATGAAATCCATGAAGTGTCGGACGGTTACGCCCGCAACTTCCTGTTCCCGCGCGGTCTGGCTGCAGTGGCCGATGCTGACGCTGTGAACACCGCCCGCACCAAGAGCGAAGCCAAAGCCCACCATGAAGCCGAAGCTAAGGCTGCTGCTGAAGAACTGGCTGCCAAGATCAAGGGTCAGATCGTTTCTGTCAAGGTCAAGGGGGGCGCTTCCGGCAAGCTGCACGGCAAAGTGACCGCAAAGGAAGTTGCCGAACAGTTGTACAAGCTGACCGGCACCGAAATCGACAAGAAAAAAATCGAAATGCCCGCCAGCATCAAGGAGTTTGGCAGTTATGATGCCAAAGTCCGCCTGCATGTGGGTGTTGTGGCCGCGTTCAAGGTCAAGGTCGAGGAGGCTCCGCTGTAATTGGCAGGGGGTCTTGTAATTACATTCCAACAAAAACGGCAGGGAGGTGCCTGAATGGCAAACAATGAATTAAGCTTGTCCAGCCTGGGCATTCAGCTGCCGTATAACATGCAGGCGGAACAAAGCGTGCTTGGCGCAGCGCTGATGGATGAAACCATCCTGAACCGCCTGATCACCGAGATGGACCCCGATATGTTCTATTCGGAGCAGAACCGGGCCGTCTATGAGGAAATGCGCCGCCTGTTCAGCGAAAGCGAAGCGGTGGACGTTATCACTCTGGTGGACTCTCTGGCTCAGAACGGTGTGTTCAAGGGCGCAGATGATGCCAAAGTGTACATTACCCGCATTGCGGAAACCGTCCCGGCGATTTCCAACGTCGATTCTTACATCAAGATCGTCAAGGAAAAACATCAAACCCGCCGTCTGATCGAAGCAGCCCGCGATATCCTGCAGCAGTCCAGCGAGGAATCCGATTCTGACCTGCTGCTGGAAAGCGCCGAGCAAAAGCTGTACGATATCCGCAACGGCCAGGACCGCTCCGGCGTTAAAACCATTCAGGAGTCTATCCTGGAAGTTATTGATACCATGCAAAAGCTGTCCGGTGCGGACCGCGATAAATTTGCCGGTATCCCCACAGGCTTCAACTATCTGGATAATATCCTGACCGGCCTTGGCCGTTCGGACCTGATTATTCTGGCGGCCCGCCCCGGTATGGGCAAAACCAGTTTTGCGCTGAACATTGCTACCAATGTGGCCCGCCTGCAAAAGATACCGACCGTCATTTTCAGCTTGGAAATGACCTGCGAACAGCTGACCGACCGCATCCTTTCCAGCACCGCAGGCATTGACAGCCAGGCATTCCGCACCGGCCGCCTGAACAACTCCGACTGGAACGACTTTGCCAATGCAACGTCACTGTTGTATAACGTTCCCATTTACATGGATGATTCCTCCGGTATTTCGGTGCCGGAAATCAAGGCAAAAATCCGCCAGATCAACCAGGACCCCAAACGGGATAAGATCGGTCTGGTCATCATCGACTATTTGCAGTTGATGCAGTCCGCCAAGCGCACCGAAAGCCGCGTGCAGGAAATCAGCGATATCACCCGGAACCTGAAAATTATGGCCAAGGAACTGAACGTTCCTGTCATTGCGCTGTCCCAGCTTTCCCGTGCTGCCGAAAAAACAGCGGGCCGCTCGGACCACCGCCCCCAGCTTTCAGACCTGCGTGATTCCGGCTCTATCGAACAGGATGCGGACGTGGTGCTCTTCTTGTACCGCGCTGCCTATTACAATTCCCAGAACGGCGAAACCGAACAGGCGAACGAAAACGAAGCCGAATGTATCGTGGCCAAAAACCGCCATGGCGAAACCAGTGTGGTCCGCCTTGGCTGGGATGGCACCCATACCCGGTTCAGCAATCTGGACGAGATCCATGAACAGTACTGACGCAGACAATTCATTGCAAAACCCAGTAAACACGATGGAACAAACCTTGCTGGCCTATTGCCGCCGGCAGGGTTTGTTTCGGTTGGGGGACCGTGTCATCGTTGCCTGCTCCGGCGGGGCGGATTCGATGGCGCTGCTCTGTTTTCTGCTGCGCTGCAAAGCGGAACTTGGCATCACCGTCATGGTGGCCCATGTGGACCACGGAATCCGGGGCGAAGCTGCCCATGCGGATGCCCGCTTTGTGGCGGAGTTCTGCCGCACGCATCATGTGCCGTTCTTTTTGTACGATGCCGCTGCCAGCGGGGTGCAGATTCCCCCAAACCCCAGCGAGAACTGGGCGCGCAGCCTGCGCTATACCTGGTTTGATGCGCTGGCCGCACAGCAGCATGCCTGCATTGCCACAGCGCATACGTTATCTGACCAGGCGGAAACGGTGTTGTTCCGCATGGCGCGCGGTACCGGCCTGCACGGCATGGCGGGTATTCCGGCGGTACGGGGCGTGTACCGCCGGCCATTTTTGTGCCTGACAAGGAGCGATACCACGGCATACTGCGCCGCCCTTGGGCAACACTATGTTCAGGACGAAAGCAATTTCAGCGATGCCTATGCCCGCAACCGTATCCGCCATTATGCTGTTCCAGCGCTGCAAACCATCAATCCGGCGGCAGAGCGGGCCGTGGGGCGGCTGTGCAACCAGCTGCAGGAGCTGAACATCTGGCTGGAAAACCTGGCCGAAAAACTGCTGGCGCAGGCTGCCTGCGGGGGCGGGTACAGCATCCCGATTCTTGCCGCGGCGGATGCCCCGGTGCTGGCTGCTGCCCTGCGCATGCTGGCAGCCCGCGCGCGTGACCCTGAAGAAAAATATGTGCAGGCTCTTGCGGCCATTGTTCGGCAGGGCAGCGGTGCGGTACAGCTGACGCCGGATGCCTGCTGGACCGCGGCAAACGGCATTTTGTACTGCCGCTCAGTGCTAAAAATGCAGCCGGAAGCCATTCCCGCGCCGCACCAGCTGCTAAAAACCGGCGTTTACTGCCTGCCAGGGGGCTATGAGCTGGAGATTCAACAACTAAATTATGAAGTTTTTTTGAAAAATCCATCATTTTTGAAAAAAGACTACACCTATTGTGCAGATTATGCTAAAATAAATAAGAATATTTTTGTGAGGACCCGCCAACCCGGTGATACGTTCCGCCCGGCGGGACGTCACGTTGGCAAAACGCTCAAAAAATATCTGAATGAGGCAAAAGTTCCTGTGGCTGAACGGACGCTGATGCCGCTGCTGGCCTGCGGTAGCCAGGTGCTTTGGCTGTGGGGGGCAGGCTTTGCGGACGGTTTGTCCCCGGATGATGGGACAAAGCAGATCCTGTTGATTCGGCAAAGCCGCCAGCCTGCGGCCCCGGAGCAGGAACAAGATCATAATATTGGAGGAACAGATCATGCATGATATGAACAATGATATTGCCAAGGTTTTGATTTCGGAAGAGCAGCTGCAGGCCAAGGTGGCTGAATTGGGGGCACAGATCAGCCGCGATTACGAGGGCAAAGATTTGTTGCTGGTGTCTATCCTGAAAGGCTCCGTGGTGTTCATGGCCGATTTGATGCGCGCCATCGCGGAACCCTGCAGCATTGACTTTATGGTGGTTTCCAGCTATGGCGGTGCCAACACCACTTCTACGGGCCTTGTCAAGATCGTCAAGGACCTGGATCAGGATCTTTCCGGCAAGAATGTTCTGATCGTGGAGGATATTCTGGATACTGGCGTCACGTTGTCTCACTTGGTGCCCATGCTGAAATTGCGCCGCCCCAACAGCGTGCGCCTGTGCACCATCCTCAGCAAGCCCAGCCGCCGCAAGGTGGATATTGAGCCGGACTACTGCGGTTTTGAAGTGCCCGATGAATTTGTTGTGGGCTATGGCCTTGACTATGACGAAAAGTACCGCAACCTGCCGTATGTCGGCGTGTTAAAACCGGAAGTATATTCCAAATAAAATTCTGTCTTGGCAGAATAACCAATCGCCCGCCGTTTTGGCGGATTTTGACAGGGAGTTGATTTTTTGCAGCACAAACCGCGTTTCAGCGGCATTATCATTGCCGCTGTCCTGATGGTGGCAGCACTCGTGATGATCTCCAGCTATTCCAGCCTGTTTGCCTCCAGCAAGAGCACCATGATGTTGTCCGAAGCCATGGGGTACTTTGAATCCAATCAGGTCACCTACTTTAACCTGGACCTGAACACCGGCGTTATCGAGATGAGCGTGAAAGAAGGTGAACATCCGCTGCCGGAATCCGGCACGTCCAGCGAAACATCCAACGGCCTGCTTGCAGAAATTTACGGCGATGGTACCGATGCTTACGCCCCCAAGAACGGCGGGGCAGCGGTCATTACCTACAAGCTGCCATATCCTTCTTATTTCCTGCAATTCTACCTCAAGGATTATATCGACCAGTATAATGCAGCCAACCCGGATGCGCCCATGCAGTACGATATGGTCGCCGTTAAGACCAACGTGCCCTGGTTTGAGATCATCCTGTACGCCTTTATGATCGGCAGCGTGGTGCTGCTCTTCATGTCCATGTACCGCGGCGGTGCCGGTGGCGGCGGCCTGATGAATGTTGGCCGTGCCAAGGTCAAGGACCAGCAGGAAGGCCAGCGCAAGGCAACCTTTGCCGATGTTGCCGGTGCGGATGAAGAAAAGGCTGAACTCCAGGAAGTGGTTCAGTTCCTGAAAGCACCGGAAAAGTTCAACTCCCTGGGGGCGCGCATTCCCCACGGCGTTCTGCTTGTCGGCCCTCCGGGCACCGGCAAAACGCTGCTGGCCCGTGCCTGTGCAGGCGAGGCCGGCGTTCCGTTCTATGCCATCTCCGGTTCCGACTTTGTGGAAATGTATGTCGGCGTCGGCGCATCCCGTGTGCGCGATTTGTTTGAAAAAGCCAAAAAGACAATGCCCTCCATCATCTTTATTGATGAGATCGATGCCGTGGGCCGTCAGCGTGGTGCCGGCCTTGGCGGCGGGCATGACGAGCGCGAGCAGACCCTGAACCAGCTGCTGGTTGAGATGGACGGCTTTGACGCCAACGACGGCGTTATCGTGATGGCTGCCACCAACCGCGCCGATATTCTGGATAAGGCTCTGCTGCGTCCCGGCCGTTTTGACCGTCAGGTTTATGTTGGTCTGCCGGATGTGAAGGGCCGCGAGGAGATTCTGCGCGTTCACACCAAGAACAAGCCCCTTGGCCCCGATGTCAGCCTGAAAACCATCGCCAAGTCCACCGCGGGCTTCTCCGGTGCCGACCTGGAAAACCTTGTCAACGAAGCCGCCCTGCTGGCTGCGCGCAAGGGCAAAAAGGCCATCACCGAACCCGAAATCGAGGAAGCTTCCATCAAGGTTGTGGCTGGCCCCGAAAAGAAGAGCCGCGTTGTGACCGATGCCGAAAAGCGCCTGACCTCTTACCACGAGGCCGGCCATGCCATTACCGGCTATTTCTGCAAAACGCATGATCCCGTGCACCAGATCAGCATTATCCCGCGTGGTTCGGCAGGCGGCTTTACCATGTATCTGCCGGAAAAAGACCCCAGCTATGTGACCAAGACCGCCATGAACGAGAACATTGTCTGCCTGTTGGGCGGCCGTGTGGCGGAGCAGCTGGTGCTGGATGATATCTCCACCGGTGCTTCCAACGACCTGCAGCGTGCCACGGATACCGCCCGCGCCATGGTGACCCGCTATGGCTTCTCGGAGCGCATGGGCCCGGTGGTTTATGGCACCGACCCTGGCGAAACCTTCCTTGGCCGAGACTTTGGCCAGGGCAAGGGCTATTCCGAAAATACGGCGTCCGAAATTGATAATGAGATCCGTGATATCATGGATGAATCTTACGAGACGGCCCGCCGCATTTTGACCGAGCACATGACTGAGCTGCACCGTGTGGCCGGTGTGCTGATGGAACGCGAAAAGATCAGCGGCGAAGAGTTTGACGCCCTGATGAAAGGCGAAAACCTGGCACCCTTTGGGCTGGATACCCCCGCGCCTGCCGCAGCCCCTGCATCGGCAGAGCAGCCCGCCGCGCCGGAACAGCCCTCCGAACCGTCTGATGAAAATTGAGGCAAGGTGAAACACAATGGATCAAAATTTTTCCCTGATGGCGCAATCCCGTGCCAATTATTACACTGCCGGCAGCCCGGTCCAGTTTGTCCGTGTTGAGCTGCTGAAAGGGGATGTCACGGGTGAAGTTGCGGTCTGCCTGACCTTTAAGAATGTTGGCACAGAACCGCTGACCGGCTTTATCATCCACTTCAAGTGCAAAGATGCTTCTGGTCAGATCCTGTGCGAGGATGATTTCTATTATGAGCAGCTCAATGTGCAGCCCGGCGAACTGTTTGGTGCCGATGATGCTGTGTTTGTCAGCGATACGCCGGTTTCCAGCGTGGAAATTGAGCAGGACCGTGCTTTCCTGAACGGCCGCGGCGTGGATCTGCGTAATTATAAGCGTGTCCGCCTGCAGGCCCCCCGTGTGCTGCCTGGCTCTATTGCCCGCACACTTCAGACCCGCACCAACAATAAGATGCTGACCTGCGTCCCGCAGGATACCGAAAACGGCTGGTTCTGTGCCTGCGGCGCGTTCCACCCCAATGAAGAAGCTGTTTCCGTCTGCAGCGAGTGCGGCGGCGACCGCGCTTACATCAAGGCAACCCTGACCCGCATCCTGGAGGAAGCCCGGCAGGCCGCCGAACAGCAGCAGCGCGAAATCAACGCCGTGGCCAATGGTGTTGACCCCGCAGCAGCCCAGGAAGCCCAGGCCGCTGCCACCGCCGCCGCGGCTCAGGCAGCCATCAGCCAGGAGCCCACCGCACAGTTCACCCCGCCCGCCCCGGCCCAGGAACCGGAAGAAGAGGACGAGGACGACGAAGCAACCAACGCCGAAATGGACCGCGTGCGCCGCTATGTCCCCAAAGGCCATCTGTTTGCCGATGAAGAGGATGAAGAGGACGAGCATACCCGCATGTTCGATGATGAGGAAGAGGAAAGCGACGATGACGAAGAACCTCGCCGTGGCCGTTATGCGGACGATGACGAGGAGAGCGAGGACGATGTAATGGCCGAGCGTATCATCCATTGGGCACCGCCCATCACCGCAGTGGTCTGTGCGCTCATCATTGCTGTGTCGCTGATCTACCACTTTGTCATCGCCTGATCGCCTGCTGTTTATCGGCAAAGGCGGGCTGACCCGCTGATATTTATCCGGGCAGGATAAAGCAAAATAAACCAAAACCAGCCGCCGGGCAGGGGAAAATCCCTGAAGCCGGCGGCTGGTTTTCTATTTGTTCTATTCCGTGTCTGTGCTTATTGCTGCCATCAGGAATATAGGGCAATACCGCATAATTCTAAGTGCCGATACGGCGAGCGAGGTGCGGC